>Ga0209816_1000005_pt1 | contig 272051 bp, 250 predicted proteins | sample CoawatmetaG01DNA_FD_187509 | JGI IMG/M metagenome (GOLD analysis project Ga0209816, IMG submission 187509) | Marine microbial communities from the West Antarctic Peninsula - Coastal water metaG017-DNA (SPAdes) (version 2) | ecosystem: Environmental > Aquatic > Marine > Coastal ...
GCAACTGCCCCGCTGGCTAACCCACTACAATGAGGTCCATCCGCACAAGGCGCTAGGCTACCGATCACCCCGCGAGTACATCACCCAAACCCGCGAGGCCTCGTCAGGCAATTAGGGGGCAACGACACAGCATCTCCTGCGCTAGCGTATCGAAGACTGCGATCAACAGGATCTAGCGGGCAAAGCGCAACTTGATGGTCAAGCGTCGTGCAAACTATGCACACCCAAGGATACGCCGTCGCCGGTGCGCGAACGGCCGTACCCTGCGTCTCTCGAAAACCGCTGGTTCGATTAGCAACACACGGGCGCGGCAGGGTTGTTAAAACACCTGCCATAAGCGCCGTGCCTGCTCGGTGACCGCGGCCACGACACCGATCGGTTCTCGGACACACGTGAGCCATAGGGCCCCGGTGCCGCTGCCTTCGTCTGACGACGATGCACGTCGATGGACGACGTCACCGACGATAAAGAGTGCATCCGCACCGGACATGACCGCCCCTTATGCCGGCTGACCAACCAAAAGACCGAATGTCCGTGGGTGATAGATAGGTTGGAGGCTCCGCATGACCGTTTGTGGGTCTCCTGAGCGGCCTCTATCACCCCCGCCTTCCGTCGATCATCGCCGCCGTCTCCCCCTTGCGCTGTTGAAGAGCCAAAACGTCGTGTGTATTACATAGGCAATACGCATATATTCGGGGGAAAGCATGCACTCGAGCATTCTACGGACAGCGACCGTCGCGGCGACCGCCATTGCCAGTCTCGCAACGCCCGCTTTCGCAATCGAGCCGGACAAACCAAAAGTTTGTTCCCTGGCGCGCAAAGCAATGATTGGCGCGGTTCTGAGCGTTCCGTTCCGCGTCGTCGATGGTCGGATCTATGTGACTGTTAAGGTTGATGGAAAAGGGCCGTTCGTCTTCGCCGTCGATACGGGCGCGAGCGGCATGGGGCGTGCCGATGCCGGCTTGGTTGCCGCGCTGGCTATTCCCCCGAGCGGATCGGGCCATACGTCGGATGGCGTGGCAACGTCAGAAGTCCGGACCGTTCGCTTGGCATCCGTTGCACTCGGCGGCTTCGTCCGACGCGATCTCGAGGTCGTCACCCGGGACTATAGCAGCAAGCTTAGCCCAGAAGCGGCGTTCTCCGGCATTTTGGGGCGCGCGTTCTTCGGCGATGGCCTGTTGGTCATCGACTATCCGGCTCGTCGCCTCACCTTCACGCGCGCCGTCGCGCTCTCCGGCGAGGGCAATGGCGTCATGTCGTACGAGCGGGCCTTCCGCGTGCCGGTGACGATTGGCGATACCCTGACGGAGGGCAATCTCGACACAGGCGCCAACGTGTCGTTCGTGCTGCCGAAAACGCTGTTCGATCGTGTCGGCGGTGGTGCCCTCCAGTCGGCCGGCCAAGGCAAACTGACCAACACGACGGTCAGCACCGGCAAGGCGATGGTGAAAGGGCCGTTCCGCATCGGCGCAGCCTCGCTTTCGGACGTGGAGGTGCGGGTGTCGGATCGCTATCCGGAACTTCTGGTCGGGGCACACGCCTTGCAACATGTCACGCTGCTGATCGACCAGCGATCCAGGCGGATCGCTGTGTGCCCGTGACGACGCGATCAGCTCCGACGACATGGGGGCAGAAGGTCGCGTGGGCCGGTATGACGATTCTGAGCGTCGGGATTGCGATCTTTTCCTACCGCTACCTTTTCGCCGCGGGGTCCATGCCACCTGTCATCGCGGCCAACAGCCGTTTCGGCCCGATTGCGTTGAAGAAGTCGGGGTGCCGACCGGCTCAGGCGGGTAGTGGCTGTTTCACCATCGGGATGAGCTTGGCCATCTTGCGGAGGTTCTGGGCGGTGGCTGCCATATGGAACTCGTCCCTGGCGCCGTTTGGACCGCGCAGGCGCAATCGGTCGAGCTTCAGGATGCGTTTGAGGTGCGCGAACAGCATCTCGACCTTCTTTCGCTGGCGCCGCGACGTGACGTAGGCGTCGGTGGTGGCGATGTCGCGGGCCAGGTCGCGAGCCCCTTCGTGGATCGAGCGGATGACCTTGCGCGCGGGCATGTTGGGCGAAGCCTGCCAAGGTTCCGGCGATGCGCAGCATCGTTGGAAAGCAGGCGGAGGGGTGCAGCGTTCCCGCAGGGCGCAACCGCCTCAGTCCTGCTGTCGCGCCCGATAGCGGATAAAGCCGTCCTGGCCGACATCGCCCCGGGCGGTTGCGAAGTTGCGGTTCCTGGGCCTTAGGCGCTTGCCGCCGGGGCAGACGTAGCTGTCGTCGTCATGGTCGTAGGTGAAGGCATCGCGTTCGAACGTGCCGTCGCGGCGCGCGGACTTGTCGAACACCGGGATATGCGGATGGATGTCGCGCTCGTGGACCAGCCAGGCCAGCATCTCCGCCGAGCCGTAAGCGGTGTCGGCGGCCAGCCGCTCGGGCCAGACGCCGAAGCGGCCCTGCACCCGCGCGATCATGCGCTTGCACGCGCTTACCTCGGCCTGGCGCACCGCGGTGCTCGCTTCCACGTCCATGATGACGGCGTGGTCGAGATCGATGAGGTAGTTGGTCGAGTAGGCGTAGAAGGCCGGCCCGCGATGCGCGCTGGTCCAGCGCGCTGCTGGATCGGCCGGTGCCAGATACTTGGGCACTACCGGTGTCGCGGCGCCGAACGCGGCATCGTCGAGAACGGCGAGATACTCGCGCACCGCACGGCTGCCAGCGTCCGGTGCCAAGCCCTCGCTGCCCGGGCCGCCGGTCTGGCGGTTGGCATCGGCGCGGATCAGGCTGGCGTCGACCGCGAACCCTTCGCCGCCCACCAGCCCCTCGTCCATGCATCGCGCGACCGTCGTCTCGAACAACCGGCGCAACAGGTCGCTGTCGCGGAAGCGCCCGTGCTGGTTCTTTGAGAAGGTCGAGTGGTCGGGCACGTCGCCGTCCAGCCCCAGCCGGCAGAACCGGCGATAGGCCAGTTCAGATGCACCTCGTCGCACAGCCGCCGCTCGGACCGGATGCCCATGCCATAGCCGATGATGAGCATCCGGATCATCAGCTCCGGATCGATCGAGGGGCGACCCGTGTCACTATAAAAGGGCTTCAGCTCCTCGCGAATGCCCGACAGGTCGACGAACCGGTCGATCGAGCGCAACAAATGATCCGCCGGCACGTGCCGCTCCAGGCTGAAGCTGTAAAACAGCGCCTCCTGCGCCACCGTCCGCTCGCCCCTCATCGGCCCGTCTCCGCTTACCTCGCAGAGATCGAATCAGACCACCAACATCACTGCAAGACGGCCTTTTCGACACAATCGGGTCAGGCTGGTTTTGAAGCGGGGTCGTTTTTGCCCGGATTCACGCCGTTGAGCGGCATTGACCTCTGTGAAGGTTCAACGGCTGCGCTTGTCCCCGAGAGCATCCCATTGAGAGAGCCTCCAGCGATGCCGAGCTCCGCCATCAACCCATCGATCAACGGACCGCCCACCCGATATCGCATCGCTGCCGAGACTGCCGCATCTGCCAAATTGACCTGACCGCCGTTGCCGCCTGGCTCGCCGGCCGGCGCCTCGCCGTGAAGGCCGCGAGCATCGACGATGCTGATCCGATCGATGTTCTCCATAGGCTTGCTGGCAGCGGCTATGATCGCGGGCAGGGCCTCTAGCATAGCCTTGCGGATCAGGAGTGCGGTCTGTGCATCGCTGAGGATGTTGGTGGCTTCGTTCAGCGAAGCTTGGCCGGCCGCATCAACCTTGAAGGCAGCCTCACGCCCTTCGGCGCGTGCCTTTTCGGCATCGGCTTCGGCTACGGCCTCCGTGCGAAGCGCACTTGCGCGGGCTTCCGCAGCCTCTTTCTCAGCAGTGGCGGCGACGGTGATCTGAACGGCCTCTTCTTGCGCGCGCTGTGTCGCTGCGATCACTGCTACGTTCTTGTTGCGATTGGCGATTTCCGTTGCTTTGGCGGTAGCGACACTTTCCTCGGCGCGGACTGCAAGCGCGCGCGCTTCGTTAGCGGCGGCCGTTGCGGTGGACTCTTCCTCAGACTTTTGCGCGGTCTGCACAGCGGTCGTGATGCGCGCGATCTCGATCGTACGGTCGCGCTCAATCGTCGCCGTCTGGATCGCGCCATCGCGCGCGATCGTGGCGGTCTTGATCACCTTGTCCGCCTCGGTCTGCGCTACGGTCTGTGCCTGGGTGGCCGTTATCCGGGCAATTTCGGCGAGGCGGGTCTGTTCCGCTTCAGCCGTCGCGATCGCGGTGGCCTGCTCGGCGCGGCGCGCGGAAAGCGTCTGTTCCTGAAGCAACCGCGCCTGTTCGGCAGCCTGAGCGATCTCGAGCGACTGGTTGTTGGCTTCCAGGTTTCGCTGCTCGATCGCCACTCGGTTGGTCGCGACGATATCGTTGCGGGTCTTCTTGCGCTCCTCAATGGTGCGCGTCAGCACCGTCAAACCTTCGGCATCGAAAGCGTTGTTTTCGTTGAAATGCTCGAAGGCAGTCTGGTCGAAATGCGTGATCGACACCGACTCCAAGTGGAATCCGTTCATATCGAGATCGGTGAGTAGCGCCTCCTGTACCTTCTGGATGAAGTCCGCGCGATTGGCGTGGAGGTGCTCCATCGTCATCGTCGCGGCTACCGACCGTAACGCCGAGACCAGCTTGCCATCGAGCAGTGACTTGACCGCATCCGGATTGTTCACCGAATCGCCCAGCGTCTGTGCGGCAGCTGCGATTGACTCCGCGTCGGGCTTGACCTTGATATGGAACAGGCCGACGACATCGACCCGTAGCTTGTCGAGCGTGATCAGCGCATCCTTGTTGAGCCGCGACACCTCCAGCTTCACTGTCGTCAGGCGGACCTGCATCAGCTCGTGAAGAACGGGGATGACCATGATGCCGCCGTTCAGCACCACCTTTTCGCCGCCAAAACCCGTTCGGATCAGCGCGACATCTTTGGTCGCACGGCGGTAAAGACGGGTCAGGATGATGCCGATGACCAGGAAGGCAAACAGCACGATGCCTGCGTAGATCAGGACGTTCAGTAGCGATGCAGGCATGTGTTTCCCCCCTCTTATTCGTCACATGTATCAGATCGATCGAAGAAGAGAATCATCTTCGGCCAGGGCGAAAAATATCTGCCCCTCGCGGCGGACTAGTAACGCACGCTCACCCGTCCTGATGACGGCCGTATCGTCGTGTGGCTCAACCATGATGATATGGGCCTGTCCGTGCTGGTCGACGACTTTCGCCCGGGCAGGGGCCCCGCGCCGCGCGGCGCCTTCCAGAATGGTGCTACGCCGTCTCAATAGATCGTCAGTCGAGATCACGCTGCTCTCAAAGCCCGGCATGATCCGGGCAAGGCCATGAGCAGCGCCGATGTTGAGGAGGCCACCGCCGATCAGCGCACCGATACAAGCCAGCGGCCATGGCATCGGTGCACCGGAAAAAGAGGAAGCCCCCTGCTGAATGGCAACCCCGGTCAGGGTGAAGCATCCGAGTAGAGAGGTCAGCCAGATCAGGACTGGCAATTCGCCGCTCAGTCCCAGCCAGTCTAGCACACCGTGATGTCCATCGACACCGACGTCAGCACTCAGGTCGAGATGGCCAAGCCCCAGACCGACAGCCTCGATCAGGCCAATCCCGATCATGACGAATAACGCTATCGCGAACGGTAGATAGGCCGGCGTCAGAAAGTTGGCTAGCATCCGTCGAGACTATCATGATGGCGTACCGATACCACCCGGTACGTGGCGGTATTACCCAGCTGGGAAACGTCATCGATGACCTCTGAAGCCGCCAGCTGAATCCGCTGCCTATCCCTTTTTAGATGAACGAACGGCAGAAGTGGAAACATCGAACCGCCCTGTGAATGGCCGTTTTGGGGTCCTGCCTTTGGCGGGTGTCGGCCACTAGCGGACATTGCGTGAGCCGGTAGTCTGCCAGCGATGATCGATCTTGCCGGGTAAACCTTCCCGGACAACCGGGCGTCAGTCGTATGCACCCACGTTTGTGACGAGTAGCCGGTGCGGCTACTCGTTCATGAAAGGGATTGTGAAATTCAGTTCTACTGTGATGAGGAAAGCCGCTTCGGGGCCAATGCGTTGGTGTTGGGCTTGGGAGAGGTAAGAAGTCATCGAGACTTGATGCTGGACATCCCGACCGTAAGGCCAAGTTATTATGTGGAGCGGCCCCGCCTTGGCGAGACTTGGACCTCTCATCGGATTGAGAAATAAACGTCAGATGCGACCTGCTCCCCGTTTTAGGCCGTTAATAAAATAGCTTGCTTGTCCTCACGCCCGTGGCTGGGACGGTTCGCGAACTTGGCGGGTGCCATGCCGCCGAACTTCGCCTTCCACGCATAGTAGGTCGCACTCGACTTCCCGTGCTTGCGGCACAGCTCCATCACCACCGCACCTGCCTGAGCCTCCTTCAGGATGCCGATGATCTGCTCTTCCGAAAACTGCTTCCGCCTCATTCCGTCAGTCCCTTCGAGGGCCGGTCTCTAGTTCCAGATGGATGAAGAAACGGGGGGCACGTCAGAACTAATCCATCCGAAATGGTCGCCCTCAGCGTCCAAGAGCGGCTCGCTTCGGGAACACGGACATCGCCGCTGAACGACCGTTTGTGGGTCAACCCTCACCGAAACAGGACGCATAGGCCCGCTCGATTGCCGCCCGGTCAGGGCCGCTCGTCAACGCCACCGTTGCGCGCTCGATGGCATCCTGCGCCGCGCGTCGGATGAGGGGACGGGCGTCCTCGGCATGCCCGGCTAGCGCACCAAGAGCCTTTTGCAGACGTATGCCGACTTCGATCGTGGCGGCACCGTCGCGTGCGATCGGGCGGCACCAATCGTCGAGCAGGTCGGCGAGTTGGATGGCGGGAACATGCACCCGAACGGGCAACGACGGCACATCGGCCTGATGATCGACGATCCGCCGCAGGACGCGGGAACCCGCCTCGATCACCGCAATCGCCGTGCCCGGATCGTTGACCGCCGGCGACAGCGCTCGCGACGCGATTTCTGACAGCACGATCAGGCCGAACCGCGGATCATGGTCGAAGGCCCGGTGCTGCGACAGGGTGAAGGCCGAGCGGATACGCGCGATACGGTCATCGTCGCACGCACGGGCGACGAGTGCCATTGGCCGTTCGGGTTCCACCAGCTTGCCGGGCAGGGCGAGAATGTGGATGTCGGCGTCGACGGCCTCGGCGATCTCGCCCAGCACGGCCATATCGACATGAGTGACCCGCGCGACCGTCTCCGGGCAAATCGCGATCATGCCGCGAGGGGGCGAGCCGTCCGGCCGTGCATCCAGGGCCAAAGGCATGGCGATCGTGTCGACCGCGGCCAGCGCCGCGTGCTCCACCCGGTCGATCGTATCCGCGACGCGGCCGAATCGCGCGATATGTTCGATCCAACGCAGTAGCGTGAAGACGATGAACAGGATGACGACGATCGTTCCGGAGAACAGGATCACGCGCCCGGTCTCGCCGTACAGCCCGGTCGACAGCGCGATGATGCCGACGATCGCGAACAGGAAGCTGCCAAGGAAGGTCGCAAGCGTATTCTGCGCGGTGCTGTCGTCGATCAGCAGTTGCACGGCACGCGGGGTGAGCGTGCTCGTCGCGCCCGAATAGGCCGAGACCATCGCGGTCAGCGAGAAGGTCGTCACGGCGAGCATGCTCGAGGCCAGGATGGTGAGGATGTTGTCGACCGACTTCGAGCCGATCTTCGCGGCGAAATCGTACGATATCGTATGCCCCACCAACGCGCCCGCCAGGGCGAGCGCGCCGCCGAAGGCGCAGACCAGTGCCGCCCTGAACCACATCCTGCGGCTGAGCAGGCGGATAAGCCACTGCCATCGGGTCAACGTCGTCCCCTTCCTTGCGCGTTCAAGCGCCGGGATCGATCGGGGGTTCCGGGGGCGTCAATGGTCCGCGTCGGCCGATCCGGTCAGGCGCCAACGGCGCAGCAACCACGGCATCGTCAGACCTTGCGCAAAGATTGAGAAGGCGACGACGCCGAACGTGACGACGACGATCTGCCCGCGCTCCGCAACGGTGGCCGGCACCGCGAGCGCCAGCGCCAGCCCGACCGCGCCCCGCAACCCGCCCCAGACGAGGACATGCTGATAGGTGGCCGGCAATCGCAGCCCCGACCGCGCGAAGGGCAACGCCAGCGGATAGACTGCCGCCGCGCGGCCGATCAGCGTCAGGACGATGGCGATGCCCAGCGGCAGCGACACGAGTGCGATGGGCTGGTGCGCCTCATGACTGCCGATCAGCAGGAACAGGCACGAATTGGCGAGGAAGGCGGCATAGGCCCAGAAATCCTGAACATGCTGGCGGCCGGCGACCGAGATCGACCCGCGCGGGCCGAGGTTGCCGACGATCAGCCCGGCTGCCAGCGCGGCGAACACGCCCGAGGCATGGATGTGTTCGGCGAGCAGGAACGATCCCCAGGCCACGACGGTGGTCAGCGTCACCTCGACCAGATGATCCTCGGTGCGGCCCGCGACGGTCAGTACGACGAAGCCGATGGCAGCGCCGATGGCAAGGCCGCCCGCCACCGTCCACAATAGGGCGAGCGCGGCGCCAGAGGCGGTCAGCGCCTCGCCGTTCGCGATGCCGATCAGGATCGCGAAGCCGACGGCGGCGACGCCGTCGTTGAGCAGGCTTTCGGATTCGACGACCATGCTCAGCCGCGGTTCGGCCCGCATCTCCTTGAATGCGGCGATGACCGACACGGGGTCGGTCGCGGCGATCAGGACGCCGAAGAACGCCGCGCCCAGCACGCTCCAGCCGAGCAGCAGATGCATGCCGCCCGCGACGACGGCGGCGCTGATCGCAACGGCCAGAAAGGCGAGCACGACGGTCAGCGGCATCTCCGTCCGAAAGCGCGACCAGCGCAGCTGCATCGCCGCTTCGAAGATCAGTGGCGGCAGGAAGACGTTGAAGATCAGCTCGCGCGATAAAGGCAGGTCGGCACCGACCGGGAAATAAGCAAGGCCGATGCCCGCCAGCACGAGGCCCGCCGTATAAGGCAGGCCGATTCGCCGCGACACCATCGCCACCAGCGAGGCGACGATCAGCATCGTTCCCAATTCGGTCAGTCCGATCTCTGCCATCAATAGTCCTTCGATCGTCCGGGGATCATGGTGCGGGTGTTGAGGCGGGCGTCAGGGCGAACCGGCGACCCGCAGCCGGTGCAGGGGTTGCGGCTACGCCCTGCTGGCGCAATGCGGCGGCAATCGCCAATGCACGCCGCGTATCGAGGTCCGGATTGGCGGGCGGTGCGCCGGCCGGCAGACCCGGCACGGCCAGGGTCGATACGTTCCAGCGTCGCGCCGCCCAAGCCGAAGTCGCGACGGCGTCACCGGCGTCGGCGTCGAGCGTGTCGGAGCCGTCAGCGAAGACGATCTCCGGCAACGGCCCCTGCGGCGGCACGATCGCCACGTCCCAATCCTCGCTCTGCTGCGCGGCGCGGCGCTCCAGCATGCGATAGGTCGCGACGGTGGCGCCGGGTAGCGGAGCGGCGGGTGCGATGGCGCGATGGTGGTCCCGGTCGATCGTCACTGCATCGGGCGCGACGCCGGTGATGAGCGCGACACTGTTCGCCAGATCGGTAACATGCTGCGCCGCCGTGTTGGTCGCGTCCCCTGCCTGGCGCAGCTCTTCGCGCTGGGCGGCGAGCGCGTCGGCGCCTGCGCCGAGCAGGATCTGGTCGAGGTTCAGCCGCACCGGCCGGGCCAGTTGCTGTGCCAGCGCGGCCTGGATCGCGCGCGTTTTCTGCATCGAACGGCGCGGCGTGATGACGACCGCACGCACCACGATGGGCCGGGCGGTGAAATCGATGTCGAGTTGTGTCACGCGGGCGTCCGCGCCGAACCGATCGGACAGCAGTGACCGCGTCTGCGCGGTGGCGAGCGCTTCCCGGCCGATCCGGTTGAGCGAGATTCCGAGCGGGATCGCCATGACGATGAAGACCAATGTCAGCAGACCGGTCTGCACCCAGCTCTGCCGTCGTGACAGATGGTGGCCGAAACCGTAGAAGCGCGCCATCACCGTGGCAGACAGGGCGATGGTGATGAAGTTGGTGGCGAACAGCGCGAAGGCGCCCATGCCGACCGGCGCATTGCGGGTCGCGATGCCGTAGCCGACCACCGCGAGTGGCGGCATCAATGCGGTCGCGATGGCGACGCCGACGATCGTGTCGCCACGCCCACGGATGATCGCGAAGGTGCCGGCGAGCGCGGCGAACAGCGCGACAGCCAGGTCGAACAGATTGGGCCGCGTCCGCGCGACGATTTCGGCGGTCGGCGCCTGCAACGGTGATACGAGCACCAGCAGCGCGGTGAAGGCGATCGCCGCGACCGACCCGATCATCAGTGCCTTCAACGATCGTCGCAGCTCGCGAAAGTCGAACAGCGCCAGGCTGAAGCCGAAGCCCAGGATCGGGTTCATCAGCGGCGAAATCAGCATCGCGCCGATCACCACCGCCGGTGACGACAGCAGCAGCCCCAGCACCGCAATCCCTGCCGACATCATCGTCATGAAGGCGAAGCGCGGGCTCCATCCGCTTTCCTCGATGACGCGCGCCAGCACCGCCTCGTGATCGACGCGCCCGACCACGGAGCGCCGCCACCAGCGGTAGAGCGCGATCCGGCCGAGGCGCCTGGCGGGGTCGGGGCGATCCGATGCGGCGACGGTCATGGCAGGCGCTCCGTGGGGACGATCTCGACGATCCGGTCGCCGATCTCCAGCCGCTGCGCCTGCGGTTCCCAGAAGCCGATCGCGGTGCCGCCGCGATGCAGGCGAACGCCGAGACCGGTAGTGAGGGTGGACAGCGGCCGGCCCACCTCCGCCGGTGCGACGTCGCGTTCGTGCAGCGCGACGCGGCCACCGTGCGCGGCCAGATCGGCGATGTAATCGGCCAGATGCTCGCCATGCGTCGAGCCGGCGAGCAGCAGACCGGCAAAGCTGGCCGGGTTGATGACCGTCGTCGCGCCGGCCTGCCGGGCGAGCGGTTCGTTGTCCTCCGATCGGATCACCACGCTCAGCGGTACGCCGGGCGCCAGCCCGCGCGCGGTCAGCACGATCAGGATCGACGTATCGTCACGCCCGGCGGAGACGATCACCGCCTTCGCGCGGGCGATCTGCACCGCGTCCAGCGTCGCGTTGCGGCTGGCATCGCCCTGCATGACGTTGACACCCAGCCGCTCGGCCATCTCGATCGCGGCCGCACGTTCGTCGATGACGACGATGGTCGCGGGATCCGCGCCGCGCCGGATCAGCTCCGCCACGGCCTCGCTGCCCGATGTGCCGAAGCCAGTGACGATGGTGTGGCCGCTGAGCCGCTGCTGGATCACGCGCATCCGCCACCCGTCCCACACACGTCGAAGGAGAAAGTCATAGGCGCTTCCCAAAAAGATGAGCCACACGAAGAGCCGGATCGGCGTGACCACGAACGTATCGAACAGCCGGGCCTGCTGCGTCACCGGCACGATGTCGCCGTAACCCACGGTCGTGACGGTGATCATCGTGAAGTACAGAACATCGGCGAAGCTGATGTGGCCGTCGATATTGTCGCGCAGGCCGGCACGATCGAGCCAATGGCCCGCCAGCGCGATCCCGAGCAGCGCGAGGACCAGCCCGACCCTCCACAGCAGCGACAGCCAGACCGGCGTGCGCCGTCGCCGTCGCAACGCACCGGTGGTGGTGGCGTCGCCATGTGTCGGGCGATGGCCGCGTCCTCTCATGCAGCCCCTGTGCGCAGACCCGCGCGGCGGCATCGATGCCGTGAGGTGCAAAGGGCAGGCGCGGGACGGCGCGCGCGATCGGTCATGTCCGGCCTTCCGTCACGGTCATCGGCGCTGGCGGCCCGACCAGCGCAACATGCCTGCACCCCTAAAGGCGCACCCACGCAGGGCTATCGCAGCCACGGCTCTTTAGGACAAGACAGGTGCGGCATTCGCCGGTGCGGCGGAGTGACAGTCCCGCGGATATCCCGATGCGCGATCGGTCATGCTTCATGGCGACGTGTACCGTCGGCCTTCCTGCCGGAGGACGTGCTCTCGTCCCGTTCTCCGGACGATATAGGCTATGGCGGCCAGTGCGGTTAGAACCGGGGCAATCCAATCGAGGGGTCATCATGAAGCTCAGCGCACGCAACCAGATCTCCGGCACGATCGTCTCGATCACGCCTGGCGCCGTCAACGGTTCGATCAAGGTCGACATCGGCGGCGGGAATGTCGTCACCGCCAGCATCACCGAAGAAGCGATCGCAGACCTCGGTCTGGCGAAGGGTGACGCCGTCACGGTGATCATCAAGGCCAGCGACGTGATGATCGGCAAGTAAGATGAAGCTCGGGCCCCTCTGGCTCAAGATCCAGATCGCTTGCGGCGATGCGCTGGCGATGGGCCCGGGTAAGGCCGACCTGCTGGAGGCGATCATCGAACACGGCTCGATCAGCGCGGCCGGGCGGGCTCTCGGCATGAGCTATCGCCGCGCCTGGCTGCTGGTAGACGAGATGAACCGCTGTTTCGATCCGGTCGTGGTCGAGACGATCAAGGGCGGCGGACGCGAACGGGGCGCACGGGTATCGCCGACAGGCATCGCCGTCCTCGAAGCCTATCGCGACATGGAGCGGGAGGCCTCGGCCATCGCCGACCGCCCGGCCTATGCGCAGCTACGCCAATATCTGCGGCAGGAGCCGGTAGCGCCCGATTGATCGCCTCGGGGCCGGTAAATCTCTGTATACGGCTGAATACACCATCGATATACGACCGAATATAAAGCGGCGACAACGGCCGCTGCAAACGGGGTATTGTCGATGTCGAAGCGGCTCGCGGGTCTTCTGTGTGCGACGGTCATGCCGGCGTTCAGCGCACCCGTCTTGGCCCAAACGACCCAGAGCACGACCGCGAGCGACCCGGATCGGGAAGGGGGCCTGCCCGACGTCATCGTCACGGCACGCCGCCGGGCGGAAGATGCGCAGCGCGTGCCTGCAGCCTTGTCGGTGGTGGGCGGCGACCTCATCGACCAGAGCTATACGGTTAACACGCAGGGTCTGACGACGCTGATCCCCACGCTGAACTACAGCTCGGCCAACCCGCGCAACACCGCTTTCACCATCCGCGGTCTGGGATCGAGCGTCGTCGCGGTCAGTCAGGCGAACGACGGGCTGGAGCCGGGCGTCGGTTTCTATGTCGATCAGGTTTACCACGCCCGGCCAGCCACCGCCGCGTTCGACTTTGCCGACATCGAGCAGGTGGAGGAGCTGCGCGGCCCGCAAGGCACGCTGTTCGGCAAGAACACGACCGCTGGCGCACTGAACATCACCACGCGCGCGCCGAGCTTCACCCGCGAGGGGTTCGCCGAACTGTCCTACGGCGACTATAATTTCGTGCAGGCCAGGGGCTGGGCATCGGGGCCGATCACCGACACCATCGCCTATCGGATCTCGGGCGTGTCGACCCGGCGCGACGGCGTGCTCGACAACGTCCGCACCGGCCGCGCCGCCAACACGATCGGCACGCAGGCGGTGCGCGGGCAATTGCTGTTCAAGCCCGACGACACGATCCAGATGCGTGTTATCGCCGACTTCACCAATTTCCAGGCCTATTGCTGCGGGCAGGTGTATCTGCGCACCGGCAGCAGCTTGCGCGCCGCCAACCGCCAGTTCGGTGGGTCGAACGGTCTGGCCGCGCAGTTCGGCTATGCGCCCCCCAGCACCAACATCTACGACCGGAAGACTGACATCGACGGCCCGCTGGGTGTCGACACCAACGAAGGCGGCGTGAGCGCGATCACCGACTGGAACCTGGGTCCGGTCACGCTGACCTCGGTCAGCGCATGGCGCTTCTGGAACTGGGATGCGGAAAACGATCGCGACTATACCGGCTTGCCCGTCCAGCTCTCGCAGCACATTCCGTCGCGACAGGACCAGTATAGCCAGGAACTGCGCCTCGCCTCGAACGGCACCGGACCGTTCTCCTATGTCGTCGGCCTCTACGGCTTCCGCCAGCGCCTGACCGGGCGACCGATCAGCATCTATGGTCCGGCCGCCGCCCGCTATCTGATCGGGACGACCGTCACGACCGGCACGGGTGCAGCCGCCGTGGTAACGCCGGTGCCGTCCAACCTGCTCGACGGTTACGGGCAGGACGGTCGCACCGATTTCCGCAGCCTCAGCTACGCCGCGTTCGGCGAGGTCAATTACCGCGTCTTCGACCGTCTGACCGCGACGGTCGGTTTGCGTTACACGCAGGAGGAGAAGGACGGCTATTATGCCACCACCGTCTCGGGTGGACTTTCGACGACCAACACCGCGCTCGTTAACGCCCGCCTCGGCGTGTTGCGCCCGCAAGGCTATGAAGCGCATGACAGCGACGGTAGCCTGTCGGGCCGCGGCAACCTGGCGTGGCAGGTCACCGACACGACGATGGCCTATGCGAGCTATGCGCGCGGGTTCAAATCGGGGGGGATCAACATGTCGGGCCTGCCGCTCGACAGCAACAACCGCCCGGTGCTGGCGACCGCCGTCGTGCGGCCCGAGCGGAACGAGACCTATGAGGTGGGCCTGAAGAACACGCTGTTCGACGACCGCCTGATTTTCAACATCGACGGCTTCTACACCAAGGTCCGCGACTTTCAGGCGACCGTCGTCGAGAACTCGCTGACGCAGACGGTGCAGCTACGGGGCTACCTGTCCAACATCCCGCAGGTGACGGTGAAGGGGATCGAGACGGAAGTGAGCGCGCTCATTCTACCGGGCCTTAGGGCACGCACCAGCTTCGCCTATTCGGACGGGAAATACACCGACTATCCCGCCGGCCCATGTCCGCTGGAAGTGCAAACCGCTTCCACCACGCGGTGCAGCCTGACCGGCCGTCGCCTCGCGTCGCTACCGCGCTTCGCGATCACCGCCGGGATGGATTATCAGCGCCCCGTGGGTGACGGACAGGTCTTCGTCCATGTCGATACGGCCTCCCGCAGCGGCTTCAACGGCGACCCCAGCCTGTCGCGCTTCACCTATATTCGCGGCTATAACCTGACCAACGCCAACATCGGCTATCGCTTCGCGGACGGGCTGGAACTGATCGTCTGGGCACGCAACCTGCTCGACGCCGACTACCTCCAGAACCTCACGATCCAGGCGGGCAATTCGGGCCTAATCGTCGGGACACCAAGCGACCCGCGCACAGCCGGTGGGACGATCCGCTTCCGGCTGTGAATCTTCCCGGGCTGATGATTGAACGGCAGAGGTTCAAAATCCGGAAGCAGGTCGCGAACGTTTGAATGTGATGACGTGGACGGCTCTCCAACCCTTCAGCAGGATAACCTGCGGAGAGCCGGAAGGAGCTTCACGATGGGCAGCGTCACTACGATAGGTCTAAATCTCGCGAAGAACGTGTTCCAGGTGCATGGCGTCGATGCGGAGGGCGTGGCGGTGATCCGCCAGCGGCTGACGCGCGGGCGCATGCTGAGGTTCTTCGCCAAGCTACCGCCGTGTCTGGTCGGGATCTAGGCCTGTGCGACCTGGCATTACTGGGCACGCGAGCTGGTAGTGCTCGGGCATGACGTGAAGCTGATGCCGGCGCAGTACGTGAAGCCGTACGTCAAGCGGGGCAAGAACGACGCGGCCGATGCGGAGGCGATCTGCGAGGCGGTGACCCGGCCGACGATGCGCTTCGTCGGCATCAAGTCGCCCGAGCAGCAGAGCGCGATGATGCTGCATCGTGTTCGCCTGATCCTGAATCGCCAACGGACGCAGCTGTCAAACGCGATGCGGGCGCACCTGGCCGAGTTCGGAATCGCGGCACCGATCGGCAGGAACGGCATTGAGCAGCTCCTCGACGTCATCGCCGACCCGACTGACGAGCGGGTGCCGGCCGATGCGCGGTTCTGCCTGGAGATGCTGGCGGCTCAGCTGCGCATCGTAAAGGAGCAGATCCTGGAGAACGACCGCCGCATCCTGGCGAGCGCACGCGAGACCGAGCTTGGCCGTCGGCTGATGGAGATACCCGGCGTGGGGCCGCTGCTCGCCAGCGCCATCGTTGCCACCGTTCCCGATCCTGCGATCTTCCGCTCAGGTCGCAACCTCGCCGCGTGGATCGGCCTGGTGCCGCGGCAAAACTCGAGCGGCGGCAAGGAGCGGCTCGGTGGCATCACCAAGGCCGGGCATCAGTACCTGCGCCAGATGCTGATCGTCGGCGCCATGGCGGTCGTGCGCTTTGCCGAACGTAACGGGGCCAAGCGGCCGTGGCTTGTTCAGCTGCTGGCCCGCCGCAAGGCCAAGGTTGCCGCGGTTGCGCTCGCCAACAAGAACGCCCGCATGATCTGGGCGATGATGGCCAGCGGTGAGCGGTATCGTGAGCCGCTAGCGCCATAAGGAACACGGCTCGGGCGACCGCGCCTGACGAGGTTGGAAAGGGCGATCAGGAGCTAATGCAACAAGCCGGTTGAACCGCCGGATCGGGAAAACCCACAATGACCCAAGCGCATCAAGCGCGTGAATGTGATCGGGACCCGAGACGCGCGAATGGCATTACGGCCAGCGGCACCATGCGCCGCACCAACAGGTCGGACACATGGCCGCACCAACCAGCAATGATAGGCGAAAGTCGTACTTGCCAACGAGGGCCGTCCACACGTGGGTCGTCATGACTGAAGAGAAGGGTAGCCGCTTAATCTCAATGCCAGACCATCCTCAAGGGGAAGTGGTCTGGGTCAGCTAACGTCTGCGATGTGAACGAATAGCAGAGATAGGGCACCGCCGAGCCCGCGATGAATGACGGCAATCAAATTCCCTATGGGTGATGCCGCTCGGACGTCAAATCGGTCTCTAATTCGGTCGATTAGTTGAGGAAGCAACTGGCCCCGTGGGCCAGTCGTATGGTCGGAACGAGGGAATGATGACAAAATTCTCAAAAATACAGCGGCTTATGAGGCGAGCGCGCTTCCTTCTCTCTCCGCCGTTACTTCCTGATATCGTCGTCGACTGACGACCGCATTGCGCGGCGAGCGGGCGCTTGGCCGCCTCATTCCGGTGGTCCGCCGTTCTTGTTCGGGCCCAGCTGCAATCCGTCGATGCCGGCGATCGGCCATGCGCCGATGGCGTGGGCGTCGGTGCCGAGGCCTGCATGGAGACGGCGTTTGGGGATGTCCTGTTCGCCGCGGACGAGAAGGTCGATCCGGTCGCGAGCGTCGCCGCAGGTCACGGTGACGGCATGCGCGCCGGCCCGTTCGACTGAAACGGTCGCCTGCCATAGTCCGTCGTCGGCACGATGCATGGGGGCGGGGGCATCGTCGTCGATGCGCACCTCGACCGTCGCATCTGCCGCCGCGCCCAGTATGCGCGCGACGATGGTGACGGCGCCGGGGCGCGGCACCTGATGCGGATCGGCGGGGCGCGTTACCAGACGGGCGTCGCATGGGCTGACGATCTGGACATGCGGCCAGGCGGCGTCGAGACGACGGAAGCGCCAGCTGGGCACGCGGCCATGGACGCAGACGATCGCAAAGCCGACGCGGCCGGCGTCTTCCTCGATCTGCGCGGTCGAACGCGTCGCGCCGTAGATGACGCGGCCGTCGTTCAGCAGTTCGTTGTAATGCGTGTGGCCAGTATCGACGAAGGCGACGCGCGCGTCGGCGAAGGTGCGGGCGATGCTATCGCCATCGGCGGCGAGGTCGCCGGGATAGGCGTGCATGAACACCAGCGGCACCTGATCGGCCGCCTCGGCCCGCGCGAGCTCTTCGGCCAGCCGGTTGCGGTGGTGCATGGTTACGCGGAAGTCGGGGCCGCCCGCCCCTGCCGATATGATGTCGAGGAACAGGCAGCGATAGCCCGCGATCGTCTCCGCCTCCGGGCGGTTGGCGGCGGGGATGGCGGCGTCGTAATGGGCAAGATCGCCGGGTTCGAAATCATGGTCGCCCGGAATGATCCGCCACGGCGTCTGGAGCGGGGCCAGCGCGGCCATCATCCGCGCATATTGGTCGGGCGTGCCGTGGTTGGCGTTGTCACCGGGGACGAAGACGAAGTCGATCCCCTCGACGACGCGATTGATCTGATCGACGATGGCCTCCAGCCGGCCGAGGCCCTGCCAGTCGTCGGCCTCGTCGAGGTGCAGGTCGCCGATATGCGCCCAGCAGATTGAAGTGCCCATCGGATCGTCCTTTCGCCTAGTCCTGATCGGTGCCGGCGCAGGCCGGGCGCAGCGTCGCGGCAAAACCGATCCACAGCGCAAGGCTGGCGATCGCGAAGCTGCCGAGAATGAAGAAGCAGGCGCGATAGCCGAAGGCCTGCGCGATCCACCCGCCGATCGCGGGCGACAGGCTGGCGCCGACGCCCTGTACGGTCATTACCGCGCCTTGGCCGACGTTGACGCGCCCCGTACCTTTGAGCAGGCAGGCGACGAGGCCCGGCACCGCCACGCTCTGCAGCCCTGCACCGATGCCGTCGAGCGCCTGCACGGGCCAGACGCCCCAATACTGGATGATCGTGCCAGCGAGAAACCCGCGGAGCGGCAGCGCCGCAAACGAATTCAGCAGGACGAGCCAATAGCCGCGCCCCGCCGCGACCTTCATCGCGACGATGCTGGCCGCGATCATCACCGCCTGCGCGACGACGACCGTGGTCGCGGTGAACAGCGCCGGATTTCCCTGGCCCGCGCCAACGACCGCCAGCGTATACAGCGGCAGCATCCCGCCATTGCCGAGGTGGAAGCAGGCGAGCGCCAGTGCCAGGATCAACATCGGCTTGTTGCGCATCAGGACCTTGAAGCCTTCGGCCTTGCCGCCGTCCTGCCCTTCGTCGCCCTTTTCCAGGCCACGTGCCGCCTGATGGTCGATCGCCCGTTCGGGGATCGAGAGGACGGAGATGATCGCGAGCACGCCAAAGGCGGCCGATAGGTAGAAGATCGCGGGCATGCCGAACTTCCACCCCAGCCACCCCGACAGGCCGGCGCCGATCATGTTGCCGGCGTGGTTGAACGCCTGGTTGCGGCCGTTCTGCGCGTTGAACCCCTTCTGCCGGACGACGCCCAGCGTCATCCCCGCCACCGCCGGGCCGATCGCGGCGCCAGCAATCGCGGTCGCCACCTGGCTGACCGTCACCACCGCCCAGGCCTGCGACCACAGGATCAGGAAGGACGCAAACACGGTACAGATGCCGGTGACCACGACGACCAGCCGCTTCTTCGTCGTATGATCGATGAACGCGCCCGCCGGCGCGGTAAACAGCATGCCGGCAACACCGCCAGCGGTCATGACGGTGCCGATCGGTCCGGACTGCCAGCCACGCTGTTGCAGGAAGACGCCGAGGAACGGACCGATGCCCGCCTGCATGTCCGCCATGAAGAAATTGAGGGCCGCCAGCGCGCCCGTCGCGCGTTTGCGATCGGCTTTGCCGTCAGTGGTGGGCGTCGTGATCGTACCTGCCGTCGTTGCCATCGCCGCCTCCAGATCGAACGGCCCCAACACAGCAACACTTTGAAATATCCGCGTCGGACATGATTTCGATCAAATAAGCCCGACGAAAGAGGGGCGGCGGTAAAAGGCTGCGGGATGCCGCGCTGTCATGATCCCATCGGCTGTCGCGGTGTCGGGTGGGGCGGTCCGCCACCGAGCCACAGGGTTGCATAGCGTCGCTGGTGCGGCGAAGAACGGCGCCATTGCTGCGGATCACGGTGGTCCATGCCCGTCGCGGCACAATCGCAACGAAGATGGTATCGGCTTGCTTCCCAATTCCGGGCTACTCCACGTCTATACGTCGCTTCGGCCCGAGGTGCTGCGTTTCCTGACGGCTCGCCTGGGCGAACCGGCGCTGGCGGAGGACGCGATGCAGGAGTTGTGGTTGCGACTGGAGAGTGGCGCGACCGGCCCCATCGCCAATCCCCGCGCCTATCTGTACCGCGCAGCCCAGAACGTCGCGCTCGACATGATCCGCACACGGCGGCGGCGCGTCGTGCGCGATGGTGCGTGGGCGGTCGAGCGGGGCGGCGCAGGGGGCGAGCCGGTCGACCCGACCCCCGCTGTGGACCAGCAGATGGTGGAGCGGGAGGAAACGGCGCGGCTCGCCGCGGCGATCGCTGCGCTACCCGAGGCGGCGGGGCGGGCCTTTCGGATGCATAAGTTCGACGGGCTGAGCCATGCGGAGATCGCCGCGCGGCTGGGGATTAGCCGGAGCGGGGTCGAAAAACACATTGCGGTGGCGATGGTGCATCTGCGCCGCGCCCTGAAGGACTGAGGAATGGTGGACGGGCGGCGTCTGGACGACATGAGCGCGGACATCGACGAAGCGGCGGCGCGCTGGCATCTGGCGCAGGCCGATGACGATATGGACTGGGCGGCCTTCACCGACTGGCTGGAGGCCGATCCGCGCCATCGCGATGCGTATGACGCCATAGCCCTGGTGGACGATCGTATCGACGCGGCGGGACCGGCGCTGCATCTTCGAGCCGCGGATCTGACGCCTGAGCGGCGTAGTCCGCGCTGGGGCGCCTGGAGCGCGATCGCTGCCGTCGTGATCGCAGCGGTGCTGGGCCTGCTGTATCAGGGGTGGCGCGCTGGCGAGCCGACGGTCATCGCCTATCGTACCGGTCCCGGACAGGTGCGGACGATCCATTTGGCCGATGGGTCGCGTGCCATCCTGGCGCCCGGCAGCGTGCTTCGCGTACCGGCATCGCGCGAACAGGCGCTGACGCTGGACGGCAGCGCGTTCTTCGATGTGCGCCACGATGTCGGCCGGCCGCTGACCGTTCAAGCCGGGCGCTATACAATCCGCGACGTCGGCACGCGGTTCGATATCGCGGTTGGCGAGGGAATGGTGCGGGTCGCGGTGGCCGAGGGAGAAGTGGCGGTCTCGTCGCGCAATCGCGGCGACGCGATGGCGGTGGTGGCGGGCCGTGCGCTGACCATGCAGGGTCAGGGTCGCGGCGTGCTACAGCCGATCGACGTGAGCACGGTCGGCGGATGGCGGAGCGGGCCGCTGGTGTACGACGACGTCCCGCTGGGCCTCGTCGTCGCGGATATCGCGCGGGCAAGCGGAACGGCGGTGACGGTCGACCATGCCGTGGCGGAGCGCCGCTTTTCGGGGATGATCGCACAAGGCGACGGGCTAAGGATGGCGCGATCTCTCGCTGCGCTGACCGGGCTGGCACTGCGGGTGGACGGTGATGCGATACATCTGGCCGATCGCACCGCTCGTTAGCCTCGCCGCAGCGCCGGTAGCGGCGGAGAGCGGACGCTATCGGCTGAATATCGACGCGCGTGATCTAACCGGCGCGCTGGCGCAGCTATCGGCGCAGGCGCAGATTTCGATCGCGCGCGATGGCGCCTTGCCACGGCTGGCGCCGGTGCGGTTACGCGGCAGGATGACCGCAGAGGACGCGCTGGCGCAATTGCTCGAGCCGCTCGGGTGGGAAGCGGTGCGCGTGGCGCCGCAGGCCTATCGGTTGCGCCCCCGGGCAGTGCCGGTAGCGACGGCGCCCGTCGAGGAAGCGCCGCCGCCCGACATCGTCGTCACCGGCCGCAAGCGCGACGAGGTCATGTCCACCATTCCAGCTCCGGTCGCGATCCTGCGCCCGGGCATGGTGGGGGGCGGAGCGATCGGCACGACGCGTGACGTCGCGCGGGCGGTGGACGGCCTGACGCTGACCGGGGCGGGGCCGGGCGCGGACCGGCTGTTCCTGCGCGGTATCGCCGACAGCGTCTTCAACGGCTTCAGCCAGTCGCCGGTCAGCGTCCAGCTCGATGATGTGCGTATCGCCTTCGATGGCGCCGATCCCGCCCTGCGGCTGGTCGATGTCGCGCGCGTCGAGATACTGAAGGGGCCACAGGGCCCGCTATATGGGACGGGCGCGCTGGGCGGCGTGTATCGGATCGTCACGAACCGGCCGGTGCTGGATCGGGTGGAGGCGGATATGGGTGTCGGCCTGGCGCGAGTCGCGGGCGGCGGCATCGGGCCGTCCGGGCAAGGCGTCGTCAATCTGCCGCTGATCCACGATCGGCTGGGGCTGCGCATCGTCGGCTATGGCGCGGTCGATCCCGGCTGGATCGACGACGACGATGGTCGCCGCAATCTCAACCGGACGGTGACCCGCGGCGCGCGGATTGCGGTTCGCGCCGCACCCGTCGGGTCATGGTTGATCGACGCCAGCGCGGTGCGGCAGGCGATCGATGCCCGCGATACGTCCTATGTCGATCGCGCCGACGCCTATTGCCGCAGCGTGCCGACCGCCGAGCCTTATCAGGCGCGCCTGTCGCATTATCAGGGATCGATCACGGGGCCGATCGGGGCGCTGCGGCTGACCGTCGCGACCGGGCTGACGACGCAGAGCCAAAGCCAGCGCTACGATGGCGGCGTCCTCACCCCCGGCGTGCCCATCGCCATCTACAACGATCGGATGCTGCGCGTGGTGGACCAGGAAATCCGCGTCAGTTCGGCGGAGGGCGGGGGGCTCGTCTGGGTGGCGGGTGCCGCATTCCTGTCGACGCGGACCGAGGGCGATCTGGTCGGGCTGGCGCGCAACGGGATCGTCACGCGTCGTGGGGCCGCCAGTCGCGCGGTGACGGAGGCGGCGGTATTCGCCGACGGGTCGGCGACGTTGACGGCGCATTGGCGATTGGGGCTTGGCCTCCGGGTCTTTCGCGCGGGAACACGCAACGACAGCTTCGGGATCGATCGCGCGGTCGGCCGCACGCCGGCCGAGATCGGAGTGACGCCCAACGTCTCGCTATCCTACACCCCAGAACCGGGCCGGATCGTCTATGCCCGCATCGCCACGGCCTATCGCCCAGGCGGATTGAATACCGACGACGGCGTGACGCGGCGTTACGCGTCCGATCGGGTGCGCGCGATCGACCTCGGCGGCCGGATGCGACTGCTCGGCGGGCGGCTGGGCATCGACGGCAATCTGTTCCTCACCCGGTGGAGCGATATCCAGTCCGACTATCTGCGTCCCGAAGGCTGGATCGGGACGCGCAACGCCGGGCGCGCCAGCATCGTCGGCCTGGACGCGAGCGTCGACTGGCAGGCCACAGAAGGCTGGCGGATCACGGCGGGTGGGGTGGCGCAGCGCCCGCGGCGTCGCGAAGGGCCCTCACGCTATCTGCCGCTGGTCCCCGATCTGTCGGCGCGGCTGGCGGTGTCTCGGGTGCAGGCGCTGGGCGGGTGGCAGGTCGTACCGCGCCTGTCCGTAGAGCTGACCGGCGCCACGCATCTGGGGCTGGATGGCCCCGCCGATCGGCGGATGCCGCCCCGCGTCATCGGGCGGTTCGGTGTGGTCGGCCAGTCTCGCCAACTGACGTTGGCGCTCGACGTCGACAATCTGACCGGGGTGCGTGCCGATACCCTGGCCTTCGGCAATCCTTTCGCTGCGACGACCGCCCGCTATTACACGCCATATCGTCCGCGTACCCTGACCCTCTCGGCCACCCGGCGTTTCTAGAAAAAAGTTCGCGGCCCGGACTGCGGTTCCTCCGTGTCAGCACGTCGATGCGACCGTGCGAGACGATCAACACGAAGGAATGACGATGCGATGGACTGCCGCCCTTTCGATTCTGGCCCTGATCGGCGCGACGCCTGCCGCCGCGCAGGATCACGTGGCCCGGCCTTTTGAGGGGGGCAGCGTCACGCTGATCGTCGGCGTCGACGGCGCCAACCGCTTCAGCGACTGGAGTGCCGGCGCGACCTATGGCGGGCAGATCGGCTATGACTGGCAGCGGAACGGTCTGGTCGTCGGCGTCGAAGGCGAATTGACCGGCTCGTCGAACCGCCAGTGCAGCGTCCGCTATTCGACGAGCGGCGGCAATAGCAGCCTGTGCGTGACGACGGGGCGAGACGCTTATGTCGGGGGCCGTCTCGGAACACCGATCGGCGGCGCGACGCTGCTGTATGGCAAGGCGGGCTATACCAATGTCGAGCAGACGTTCGCCGCGCGCCAGACGACCAGCGGTACGGTCGACGGGTTTCGTCTTGGCGCAGGGGTCGAACATCACATCAGCGATCGCACGACGCTGAAGGCCGAATATCGCTACGCCAACTATGCGGGCAGCTACGACCGACATCAGGCGGTGGTCGGCCTCGGCTTCCGGTTCTGATGCAGTTCCGTCCGGCGCGCGGACGCGCCGAGCGGGACCTGACATTGCGGGTTGATCTGCATCAATCTGTCCTATACGGGCAACACAGCCATTTGGTCCATTCCTGACGCAGGAGATCACAATGCGGTTCATTCCCATCGCGCTCGTTCTGGCCGCAACGGCCTCCACTGCCTGGGCCGATCGGCCCGGTGAGGATCATCCGCTGTTGCCGCGTTATGCCGGTGCCGCGATCAAGAACTACCGGCCGCCGGCGGAGGATCAGGTGGTCCTGCCGATCGCCCGCATCGACGATGCAACGACGACGCGGGCTGTGCGGACGCTCGAGGGGCGGGTCACGCATATCGACTATGCGACGCCCACGGCGGTTCCGACGCTGGCGGTGGGCCGCTACTATACCGGGCTGTTGCAGCGCGCCGGCTATCGCACCGTGTTCGACTGCACGGGCACCGTGGCGTGCGGCAAGGATATGGGGCGGCTGATCTTCCTGACCGATCGCGTCGCGCCGGACGGGTTCGCCGATGGGCTGTTCGGCAACCGGATGCGCGTCATCGTCGCGCAGCGCGGGGACGATTGCGTGTTGCTCCATCTGTTCGAAGGGCCAGACCGCACGACGATCTACGAAGTGACGGTCGACAAGAGCGCGGCCGGAGCCGCAACGGGCGAGGCGACCGCGTCCGCCGCCGGTGGGACGGGACCCAAGGTCCACACCTCCAAGGCGCGCGACGTCACCGACTGTTCCAAGACGGTCAACGGCGGCATGAAGGCGGCCTATGGCATGGCGCTGGGCGGGCTGCTCGGCAGCAAGATCGGCGGCGGCGGGCAGGGGGCCGTGGCCGCCAGTGCGGCCGGTGGCGCCGTGGGGGCCGAGCTGGACAAGCAGCATCGCTGCGGCCCCGGCGCCCAGATCGAAAGCAACGCCGCCACCGACACGCCGCCCGAGAAGCCGAAGAAGCGGAGCCTCGGCGGCCTGCGTAACGCGCTGGGGCTGTAGGACATGCTGGCCAAACGCCGTGCTGTGCTCTGGGGGACGATGGCCCTGGCGGTGCCGGCGATCGCCCTCGGTCTGTCGCGGATATCGCGGGTCGACGCGCAGGTGCGGCCGCCCTTCATCTGCAACGGTGTCCCCCAGGGCAGCCCGAACTGCGGACCGCCCGTGCCGCGCCTGCAAGGCTTCCACCGGATCGAGCGGGCCTTCGGCGCCATCGCCTATGACAAGGGCAAGGGTGTGTGGTTCGGCAGCTATCAATATCCCTCGAAGCGCGAGGCGCAGGACGGGGTGTTGACGAATTGCCGGCAGAATGGCGGGACGGCGTGTCAGCTGATGCTGTCCTACACCAACCAATGCGCGGCGGTCGCCCGCGCCGTGGAGACCGGCCGGCCGGTGGTGGGGCATGACAGCGTCGATACCGGCAGCACGCAGGACGAAGCGATCGCCCATGTCCGCCATTCGTGCGAAAGCGACTGGAATACCAAGCAATGCACCGTCCAGCTGGTCAATTGCAGCCACCACAATGTCGTCAAATGGTCCGAGTGGGTCTACGACGATTGAGCGCGGTCGCGTGACGGCTGCAGGCTAGGGCCGTCGGGTGGGCGCTATACCACGTCTGATGCCCCGTATGGCGCCGTCTCCCGCTGCGATCAGGGTGTTGCGCGCGGGTGGTTCCCCGCGCCGTTCAAGCGGAGGGCAGTCGCAGCGTCGCGATCGTGCCTCCGTCGGGGCCAGCATCCAGCGTAAAGGTGCCGCGGTGCTGCGCGGCGAAGTCGTGGACGATGCTGAGGCCGAGACCCGCCCCGCCCGTGCCGCGATTGCGCGAGGCCTCGCCGCGTTCGAAGGGCAGCAGCAGGCGCTCGCGATCCGCGGCGGGAATGCCGGGGCCTGTGTCCGCGACCGACACGAGCACGGCGGCGCCATCCTGCCGCACCGCGATGTCGCCCCCGCCCGCATAATCGGCCGCGTTGCGCACCAGATTTTCGACCGCGCGGCGAAAGGCTGGTTCGGGTAGTCGCACCCACGCATCCTCACCGGGCAGCAGGCGGATGCTGGCCCCGGCGTCATGTGCGTCCGCGACGATCGCGGCGACCAGCGAGCGCACCTCGACGATCGCGGCGGGGGCGGCGGCGTCGCGGGCGAAGGCCAGCACCTCACCGATCATCGCCTGCATGCGGTCGACATCGGCGACCATGCGCGATCGTTGTGGCTCGGGCGCGGTCTCGACACGCAGGCGCAGGCCGGTGAGGGGTGTCCGCAGGTCATGCGCGATCGCGGTCAGCATCCGCGCGCGCTCGGCCGCTTCGATGGCGAGCCGGTTGCGCATCGAGGCGATCGCCGCCGCCGCTTCGCGCAATTCGCGTGGGCCGCCGGGCAGGGCTGCGACCGTATCGTCACGATCGATCGCATGGGCCAATATCCGGAACGGCCGGGTCATCCGCCGGGCGAAAATCCATGCGAGGGGGGCGAGCAGCAGCAGGCTGACGCCCAACGCGATGAGGATGTTCCGCTGCCAGCCACCCAGCAGCGGCTGCGTCGCCGATACGGTCAGCCAGCGTCCGTCGGGCTGGCGCACGCTCGCCGCAAAGGCCGTCATCGGCACGCCGATCAGCGCGGCGCGGATCGCTCCGCCAGCCGCCTCGGGCCTCACCATGTCGAAGCGCGTGCCGCCCCGCCGCAGCAGGACGATGGACGGCGGTATCGTCGTCGCTCCGGGCGGGGGGACATGGGTGACGGTCGTGCGCTGGACCATGATGCTCGACCGGCGCGTCCCATCGGGCCAGGTTACCCGGATATCGCCCGGCGACCGGCCGAGTGCGCCGGCGATCAACCCTTCCAGCATGGGCACGCGCGTGCCCGATGGCGGATCGGCACGCCAGCGTCGGTCGAAGCCGGGCATGGGTTGGCGCAACGCGGCGACCGCCTCGGCCGCGCTGAACCGCGGTGCAGGCGGTTGCGGCGCCAGGATGACGATCGCCGCGGTCGTCGCGACGCTCAGCGTCGCCACGGCGACGCCGAACCCGCCGATCGCGACGAGCGCGCTGGGCGGTCGCCTCATGCCGGCCGCACCGTGGGCAGAAAGCGGTAGCCGACGCCGCGTACCGTTTCGATCAGGGGTGCGGGATCGGCGTCCCCCAGCTTGCGGCGCAAGCGGCTGACCGCAATGTCGATCGCGCGGTCATAGGAGGTCGCATCGAGACCGCGGGCCAGATCCAGCAGGGCATCGCGCGTCAGGATGCGGCCGGGACGGCGGACGAAGGCCGCCAGCAAGGCATGCTCGCCCTCGCTGAGCGCCAGCGGGCGTCCGGCCGGATCGCGCAGTCGCCGCTGCTCCATGTCGAGCCACCAGCCGGCGAAGCTGACACCGTCCTTCGTACCGGGATCGGCGCGCTCCGCGCCGGGGCGGCGCAGCAGCGCGCGCACCCGCGCCAGCAGTTCGCGCGGCTCGAACGGCTTGGTCAGATAGTCCCACGCGCCCACCTCCAACCCGACGATCCGGTCGGTGACCGCATCCAGCGCGCTGAGCATCAGGATCGCCGTCCCCGCCGGGGCAAGGCGGCGGCAGAGCGACAGGCCGTCCTCGCCCGGCATCATCACGTCGAGCACGATCAGGTCGACGGGCGCCTGGGCCAGTTCGTGATCGCAGGCCGCGGCGTTGCGCGCGGTGCGCACCGCATAGCCGTGGCCGCCCAAAAAGTCGGCGATCGCATCGCGAATGCTGGCGTCGTCATCGACGACGAGGATCGAACTGGGGGCGATGGCCGCGGACTGCATGCCGACCCTTCTAGCAGCGCTGTGTAGCATTTGCGTATCAACCACGGCTACCAGCGCGCCATCGCCTCGCTACCCGCGTCCGCTTCCCTGTCCATCGAGATACCAGCGAGGGAGGAACGGTGTGATGGTTCGGCACGGATGGGCGGCGATGCTGCTGACGGGGGGTGCGGCAAGCGGTGTCGCGGCACAGGAGGCGCCGGCACCGCCCGCGCCCGCGCCAGAGGCAAAACCCGCGGCCAAGGCGGCGCCGCGGATCGAGTTTCGCGGCGCGGACGGCAAGCCGCTTCCGCCGGAGATTCAGCGGGAGTTGGAGGAACGGTTTCGCAAGAACCCGCCGCCCGGGTTTGGCAAAGCGCCGGCGCACACGCCGGACGATATCGTCGTCGCCGCGCAAAAGCCGCGGGGCTCCGTGGTCGGCAACCTGCCCCCGGAGCGCACGTTCAGCCCAGTCGATCTGCGGGCCTATGGTGCGGACTCGATAGGCGCGCTGCTTGAGGCGCTGGGGCCGCAGGTTACGAGCAACCGCGGGCGTGGCGACGGCACGCCGGTGACGCTGCTCAACGGCCGACGCATCTCCGACTTTTCGGAAATCGCGCGCATTCCCACCGAGGCGATCGAGCGGATGGAGGTGTTCCCCGAAGAGCTCGCGCTGCAATATGGCTATCGCGCCGACCAGAAGGTCGTGAACATCGTAACCTTCGCCAATTTCCGGTCGCGCGTCGGGCAGCTCGGCTATGTCGCACCGACTGAGGGCGGCCGGGATAGTGCGATCGGCAATGCCGATTATCTGGCGCTGCGCGGCGATACGCGCGTCAGCCTGGGGGCGACGTACAGTCGCGCCGCGGTGCTGCGTGAAAGCGATCGGGATATCGTCCAGATCGGTGGCGCATCCGATCTGGGTCGGCTGCGGACCCTGCTGCCCCAGACCGAACAGATCGCGGTCAACGGCCTGATCAGCGGCCGGATGTCGGGCGATTCGACCGCGACGCTGAACGGCCGTTTCGATTCGAACCAGAGCCACAGCCTGTTGGGACGGGTCGGTGACGAGGTGCTGCGGCGGGATGGCGAGCGATCGGTCGCGCATCTCGGCACCACGCTCGGCGGCCGCGAAGGGCAGTGGCAATGGACGGTTACCGGCACCTATGATCGCATCGGCAGCATCCTCCGCACCGATGTCGCCAGCGGCATGGGGCGGCGCGATTCGGCGCGGTTCGTCGATACGCTCGCCGGGGCCGACCTGTTGCTGAACGGTCCGATCGCAGACCTGCCGGCCGGGCCGCTGTCGGCGAGCGTGCAGGCGGGCGTCGCATTCCGGGGGCTCGACAGCCGGTCGTCGATCGGCGGCGTCACGCAGATCAGTGAGCTCGCGCGCAACCGGGGGGCGGCACAGATCGACATCGCTTTGCCGATCCTCAGCCGCAAACCGGGTTCGCCGTCGCCCTTCGGCACGCTCAGCCTGAACGCCAATGTCGCGTTGGAGCACTTGTCGGACGTCGGGACGCTGCGGACCTTCGGCTATGGCCTCGCGTGGTCACCCGTGCCTGCGGTCAACGTGATCGCATCCGCCACGCATGAGGAGGGCGCGCCGACGCTGGAGCAACTCGGCGGCCCGACGCTCGTCACGCCCAACGTCCGGACGTTCGACCTCGGGCGGCGGGAAGTGGTGGATGTCACGCGCGTGTCGGGCGGCAATCCCGGCCTGCGCAGCGACGACCGCCATGTCGTCCGGCTGGGCGTCAACGTCCGCCCGCTGGCGCAGAAGGACCTGACCCTCAGCGTGGATTATGTTGCGACGCGGATCGATCGCCCCATCGCCGCCTTTCCAATCGTGACGCCTGATATCGAGGCGGCCTTTCCCGGCCGGTTCATCCGCGACGATCGCGGCCGGCTGACGGGGATCGACGGGCGGCCGCTCAACTTCGCCGAATCCCGCCAACGGCAGTTGCGCTGGGGGATCAATTTCACGCGACCGCTCGGCGCGGTGCCCCCCGGATTCCAGGCGGCCCGGATGCGGGTGTACAGCAGCGAGGCGGAGGCGATGCGGGCGAACCCGGGCGCCATCATGACGCGCGCGGAGCCGGGCAGCGCCATGGCGCGCACCGGGGACAATCTACGCAGCCGGCTATTCGTCAGCCTGTACCACAATTGGTATCTGCAGGACGCGATCGTGCTGAACGACCGGCTGCCAACGCTCGACCTGCTGGATGGCGGTGCGATCGACCTGCGCGGCGGGCGCCGCCGTCACGAAATCGAGGCACAGGCGGGGGTGTTCAAACGGGGGCTTGGCGCGCGGGTTACGACGACGTGGCAAAGCGGCACGACATTGCAGGGGGCGGGCAGCGCGGGCGACCTGCGGTTCCCGAGCTTCGCCACGGTGAACGTCAATCTGTTCGCCAATCTCGCCGATCGGTTCGGTGGGAAGACTGCGCCTGCATGGCTGAAGGGGACGCGCGCCTCGCTGGGTGTCACGAACCTGTTCAACACCCGGCCACAAGTTCGCGACCGGCTGGGCGCGACGCCGCTCAGCTATCAGTCCGCCTATCTCGATCCGCTGGGGCGGACGATCAGCTTCACGCTGCGCAAGACGGTGTAGGGCAAGACGGTGTAGCCACGATCGCCTACGCCGCCAGCGCGTACCGCCGGCAGTGGTCGAGATAGCCTGCCTCATGGCTACCGGAGAGCGAGACGACGCTTTCCCACAGCCATGAGGGGGCATCGAGCTGTCCGTGCCGGCCCGATTCGAGCTGGCCGATCCAGTCCGCACGCGCGGCGGCGTCCATCTGGCGGGCGTGCGCCGTGCCGACGACGAAGGCGAGATGGCGGGCGGCGCGGATCGCCTCGCCGCGGCTGAACTGCTCGACCTCCAGCTTCAGGTCGTGCGGGGTCAGCTCGCGGATGAACAGCGACCGGTCGAGCATCCGGACCGGCATCATCCGCGCGCCGAGATAGGGCGACAGGTGACGGGCGGCCGTGGCGACCCGCTCGCCCGGGTCGCGCGGCATCGCCGCACCGCGCGCCGCCGGCGCGACGGGGGCGGTCGCTTCCTTCAGGTCGACCAGCGCATAGGACCAATTGCCCTTGCGCGTCCGGAGCGCAACGATCGCTGCATAGCGCAGCAGGCCCAGCGAACTGCACCCCTTCATCCAATAGGCGGCATCGACCAGCCGGACCTCGCGATTCTTCGGCTTGCCCTTCAGCGACAGGATCATCGCCGCGACGCGTTCGTCGGCGAACAGCGCGGTCAGCGCCTCGCGTTCCTCGGGCGCCAGTTCCCAAAACTTCTTGCCGAGCGGGATGCGCGGCTCCACCGCATCCAACCGCTCCTTCGCCAGATGGCGCCAGCGCCGGCCCAACGCCTCGCGTTCGACGCTGCGGACGGTATCGGATTCGACGCCGGGGTCGCCGCTGGTCGGATCGTGGATCGCCGCGGCATAGCCATCGACCATCGCTTCCATCATCCGCATCGTGACGACGCCCGGCAGGTCGGAGCCGCGGGCGGCCGTGGCCAGCGACAGGCCCAGCCGGATGAGGTCGTGCGCGGGGTTGCCGATCACCGCCTGGTCGAGATCGCGGATCTGGATAGCGACGGACCCGTTGCCACTGGCGATCGGCCCCAGATTGCCAAGGTGACAGTCGCCGCAAATCCACACCGCCGGCCCCACCGGCACACGACGTGCCGCGTCGGACGCTGCCAGCCATTCGTAGAATTTTGCCGTATTGCCCCGCACATAGGCATGGGCCGATCGCGCCATCTTTAACGTCCGTCGGGATTCGAGAACGGCAAGACGATCAGAGGGATGCGGCATGGACGGACAGGACCTCGACAGGAAAGACCCCATCACAACGCCGGGCGCGCCCGAAAGTGACGAAAGATTGCTGGCCCGATATGGTACTTTTAGTAGGTTCGGGGGTGAACGCCCCCTGATAGCGGCGCTCCGGCGTGCCTGAGAGGGTATCGTCAGACACACAAAGGACGCCGGGCCCGTGGCGGCCGCGGCGTCCCTGTCGTTCCATGATCCCGTCGCCGGGGAGGCGCGGCTTATTTGAACGCCGTCACCTTGCCCGACTGGCCGACCGTGTAGAGCGTGCCGTTCGCCACCACCGGCGGCAGCGCGAAGCTGTCCTTCGTGTCGATCGTGTTCACGATGCTGCCGTCGGTCGGCGAGGTGAAGACGATCTGGCCCAGCGAGTTGGTCAGGATCAGGCGGTTGCCGGCCAGCACCGGGCCGAACCAGATGACCTGCGGGCCCTTCTGCTTCTTGGTGTTCTTGAACCGCTGCAGCTGCGCGATCCAACGCGCCTTGCCGTTCGAGCGGGCGAGGCAGACGAGGCGGCCGTTGTCGGTGACGACGAACAGCCAGTCGCCCGCGATCCACGGCGTCGAGATGCCGGCGAAATTCTGTTCCCACAGCCGCTGGCCGGTCGCGAGATCGAGGCTGACCATACGGCCGCCCTGGCCGACCGCGAAGATACGGCCGTTGTCGATCACCGGATCGGCGTCGATGTCCGACAGGCTCGACACCGACGTCGTGATCGAGGTGCGCGACAGCGCATCGCCCCACAGGACGCGGCCGTTTTCGTAGCGATAGGCGTTGAGTTCGCCGCTCGAGAAGCCGGCGACGATCGTGCCCTGGCTGGCGGCCGGTGCCGCGACGCCGAACACGCCCTGCGTTTCCAGCGTGCCGGACTGCGCCCACTGCACCTTGCCGTCGTTCTGATCGATCGCGAAGATCTGGTTGTCCTGGCTCAGCACATAGACAGAACCATTGGCCAGCGTCGGCGCGCCGCGCAGCGGGCCGCCGGGCTTGGCGCGCCAGATTTCCTTGCCGTCCGCAGCGTTGAACGCGACCACGTCGCCCAGGCCGTCGGTGGCGAAAACGCGGCCGCCCTCGACGCTGGCACCGCCGCCGAAGCGCGCGGGGCGATTGGCATCGCCGCTCGCGACGCTGGCGCTCCACAGCTTGGCACCCGTGTCGGCGGCAAAGGCATGCAGCTGGGCCTGCACATCGACAATATACAGTTTGTTGTCGACGATCACCGGCGCGGCGGCGAGCCGTTCACGCACCGAGCCGCCGTCGATCCGGCTTTCCCAGACGCGCGACGGGGTTTCGGCGAGCGCGAGCTGGCCCATCGACTTGGCGGCATTGCCGCCCGGCTGCGACCAGCTGGCGTTGGCGGCGGGGGCGGGCAGCGTCACCTGGATGTCGGCGATCGACGGATCGGCCTCGATGCCGTTTTCCGACGTCAGGATCGGCACGCGCTGGCCAACGGTCGGCGTCTTCTTCGGTGCGCCCTTGAACACGCCGCAGGCGGACAAGGCCATCAGGGCCGCAATGCCAACCGAGGCACGAATGGTGGTCTTCATCTACGCGAGGCCTTCTCTATCGTGCGGCGGGTTATTGCGCGGTCGCGGCGCTGGCGGGGGTAACGACGCGAACCTTGGCGGCGGATGTATCCACCCCCATCGATCCGGCCATCTGAACCGCGCGTTGACGGATCGTCTCGGGCACGCTCTCTGTGCTGCCGAGCTGGCTGAACATCTGGCCGGCAAGGTCGCGGCGCCCGCTGTCGAGATAGGCCATCGCGACCAGTTCGCCCGCGCTGCCGAAATAGGCGTTGGCCGGGACGGCGATCGGCCGCAGCCGCTCGATCACCACCTGCGGCTTCAGCGTGTCATATTCGGCGACGGTCTGGCGGATCAGCGCCAGGTCGCGGAACGGCTGCGCGACGCTGCTGTCGGCAGCGATCGCCGCGAACTTGGCGGCGGCAGCCTTGTCCTGCTTCTTCGACAGCAGGATGTCCGCTTCGGTCATCTGGGCCAGCGCGCGATAGCCGGGGCGGCCGGTCTGCGCGATCGGCGCCAGCGCCTTGGCGGCGGCGTCGGGCTGGCCGTTGCCGAGCTGGTCGTAGGCGGCCTGCAATTGTTCGCCCTGCACGCCCGCCGCTTCGGTCTGGCGGTGTTGCCAGTACAGGAATCCGCCGAACGCCGCGAGAGCGGCGACGATTCCCACGATGGTCCAGCGGCCATAGCGTTCCCAGAAGGTCAGCAGTTGATCGCGGCGCAGTTCGTCGTCGACTTCGCGAAGGAACGCATCGTTGTTTTGCGGCGTAAGGGCCAAGGAGGGCTCCGGACGATAAGGGGCGGACGATAAAAGACTGGCGCGCACTCTTAGCGACGCCCGCCGGGAAACAAAAGGTCATGCAGGCTGTCGGCCTGCGCGTCGATCATCCCTTGGCGGGATAGATCTGCTCAGGGCCGGGGAAGCTGCGCGCCCGTACCTCGCAGGCATAGGCTTCGGCTGCGGCGGAAATGCGGCCGGCCATGTCGTCGTAGCGCTTCACGAAGCGCGCAGTACGTTCGAACAGGCCCAGCATGTCCTCGGCGACCAGCACCTGCCCGTCGCACTGCGCCGATGCACCGATGCCGATCGTGGGACAGGCGATCTCTTGCGTGATGCGAATCGCGATCGGCTCCATCACGCCTTCGATCACGACGGCGAACGCACCCGCTTCGGCGACGGCGACGGCATCGCCGACGATCTTCTCCGCCTCCGCATCGGTCCGTCCGCGCGCGCCATAACCCCCCAGCACGTTCACCGCCTGTGGCGTCAGGCCGACATGGCCCATGACGGGAATGCCGCGTTCGGACAGGAAGCGAACGGTGGACGCCATCGCCGCGCCGCCTTCCAGCTTCACGGCCGCAGCGCCGGTTTGCTTCAGCAGCCACGCGGCGCTTTCGAACGCCTTTTCGGGTGAGGCTTCGTAGCTGCCGAAGGGCATGTCGATGACGACCACCGCATGCGCACTGCCGCGCACCACCGCCGCGCCGTGCGCCGCCATCATCTCCAGCGTGACGGGCACGGTGGACGGCAAGCCGTAGATCACCTGGCCCAGGCTGTCGCCGACCAGCAGCATGTCGCAATGCGCGTCGAGCAGCTGGGCGGTACGCACCGTATAGGCGGTCAGCATCACCAGCGGCTCGGCCCCCTTGCGCTGGCGGATCGCTGGGACGGTCAGGCGCTTGCGCAGCGCCGGCGTCGGACTCGCACGGCTGGTCGCGGTGTCGATCGTATAGGTCGTGGACATGGCAGCAGGCCTTACGCGCCTTGGCTCAACCGATCCATCCCCGCCGACGCGCATGGCCCGACAGCCAGACGCCGAACAGCGCCACGGCGGCGATGAAGACCGGGAAGGGGACGACCTGCGCCGCGCCGCGCACCGCGATGATGTCGGTCGCGACGAACAGCCAGCCGAACTGCACGATCACGGCGACCAGCGACACCAGGAACAGCGGCCGGGCCAGCGCCGACCGCAGCACCAGCGCGAGCGCGGCTGCCAGGCCGCTGCCGGTCGCGAGGGCGTAGACGCCATTGTACCAGATCGGGAAGCTCGCATACAGCCGTCGGTAATAAGCGTCCGCCGGCCCCATCGCTTCCGCGCCCAGGCGGATTTGCTGGACGCAGGCGAACACGCCCACTGCGCCCCAGATGACCAGAACCATCACAACGATGGCGAACCACATAGGTGTCGCCGGTCTGCCGCGCGTCATCGCATCCCCTCTCTTTTGGAAACAGGATGCCGCGCCACGCCCCGCGACGCAACGTCAGCCCAGCGCGGCAGCCCAGGCATCGGGCTTGAAGCCGACCAGCAGCACGCCGTCGCCCTCCAGCACCGGGCGTTTGATCATGGAGGGCTGCGCGATCATCAAAGCGATCGCCTTGTCCGCATTCAGATCGGTGCGGTCGGCGTCGGGCAGCTTGCGAAACGTCGTGCCTGCGCGATTGAGCAGGACCTCCCAGCCGAGCGTATCGACCCAGTGCCGCAGTCGCCCCTCATCGACTCCATCGGTTTTGTAGTTGTGGAATCGATACGATACGCCCGCCTGATCCAGCCAGACGCGCGCCTTCTTCACCGTGTCGCAATTGGGGATGCCGTAGAGAATAAGGGGCACTGTCGTCTCCATCATGGTCGGCCCGGCCTTTGCCAGCGTCGGGGGCGGAGCGGAAGCGGTCAGCGGGATGACAGCCGCACCTCCATCGATGGCACGTCGCCGCCCTCAACCAGGCATGGGCGCATGGCGGGGCCCGTCTCGACGAACCCTAGCTTATCCAGAACGCGGCCGGAGGCGGGGTTCGACAGGAAATATCCCGATGTGATCGTCTGCAGCGCCAGCGTGTCGAACCCGAACGCCAGGACCGCCCGCGCGGCCTCGGTTGCCAGTCCCGACCCCCAGTGCGGCCGGCCGAGCCAATAGCCGAGTTCGGCGACATCCGGCGCCGGGGACGGCGTCAGGCCGATGGCACCGATCAGCGTGTCGTCGTGCGTGCGCGTGATCGCCCACACCCATTCGTGCGGGACGATCCGGTCCAGGAAAAAGGCGGCATCCTCCGGTCCATAAGGATGCGGCACGCGCGCCAGTCGTCGTGCCACGTCCCGATCGCCGATCGCCGCGACGATCGCATCCGCGTCGCGGTGCTGCGGGTGGCGCAGGACTAGGCGTTCGGTCACGAGCCGGGGCCGATCGGGAAGGGGGCGTGCGTCCATGGTCGGGGCGTACGATCCTTTGAACGGTCCAGCCAGCTGGGCCGTCAGGCGGCGCGTCCGCTCGCCAGATAGCGATTGAGCCACGCGCCGATCGCCGCATTGTCGCTGGGGCCGTTCAGCGAGCGTGTCGCCCGATCGCGCAAGGTCGCATCGATGTCGGGCGCGGTATGGGCGGCGATCAGCGCGCGTGCGTAGGCCGCGTCGAACTCGGGGTGGAATTGCAGCGTCAGCGCATCGCCGTCGGCATAGGATAGCGCGGCGTAAGGCGTGAACGGCGTGCGGGCGAGCACCTCGGCGCCCTCCGGTGGTGTCACGACCTGATCCTGATGCGAGGCCATGGCGGTCACGCTGTCTCCCAAGCCCGCGATCGGGGTTACGAGATCATAGCGGGTCAGGCCGAGGCCCCAGCCTTGCGGCGCCTTGACCACCCGGCCGCCGAAGGCATGCGCGATCGCCTGGTGCCCGAAGCAGATGCCGATCAGCCGTGCCGTGCCACGCGCGGTGCGCAGGAAACGGGCAAGCGATTCGAACCAGCCATGGCCGTCATTCACGCCTGCCGCCGATCCGGTGACGACATAGGCGTCGCACGCGTCCGGCGAGACGGGCAATTCGCCACCGCGAACGTCGTAGCGTGTGTAGCGGTGGGTCGGCCCCAGCAGCGCGGCCATCATCATGGCGTAAGTGCCATGCTTTTCAGCAAGATCGCCCGGCGGTGCGCCGGTTTCGAGGATGCCGATATGCATGACAGGCGCTCCCGCAACAGGGCGCATCGCTCGCTGGGAAAAGGAAGGGCGGGGGAGAGTCCGGATACGCCGGTTGGACTCGATCCCCCGCACCCCGACCACACCGGTGCCGGTTTTACCGGCAGGCTCCGCTCCGTATATCTCATTGACGGCGCGGTTGAGGCGCAGCACCCGTACGCCGGATCGCGGCCAAAAAAAAGGCCGGTCAGAGACCGGCCGGAAAGTTTTTAGGAGAGGATGCCTGAAAGGCACGGTCTTTGTGCATCGCAGCACGGATTGTCGCAAGTGCAAAACGTGCAATCGCGCTTTTGTATCGCGCAATCGTTATCGGTATCACATAAGCGATGGTGGCTGATCCCGCCTCGGCTGGCCATTGCAAACCAGGGTTCATCATGCGCTTTTTCCATGCTCTTCTCGCAGTCGCAGCGTTAGGATCGGCGGGCTCCGCTGCACCGCCGCGCGAACCGGCGATCGTGCGCGTCCGGCTGGACACGGCCTATGGTCCGGTCGTGCTGGCGCTCGACGCCCGGCACGCGCCCCGCACGGTCGCCAATTTCATGGGCTATGTCGACGACGGGCGATTCGACGGCATGACCTTCTATCGGTCGGCCCGGAACCGGCAGGCGCCGGCCTATGGCTTCGTCCAGGGCGGGATCCGGACAGACGCGCGCCGCATCCTGCCGCCGTTTCCGCTCGAGACGACGGCGATGACGGGGATCAAGCACACCGACGGCACGATCTCGATGGCGCGGCGTGCCGATGCCGGGTCGGCGGGCGGTAATTTCTTCATCACGATCGGCGCGATGCCCAGCATGGACGCGAAGGGCAGCTATCAGGGCTATGCCGCCTTCGGCCATGTCGTGTCGGGGATGCCCGTGCTGAAGCGGATCCTGGCGCAGCCGACCGGCGGCGGCATGGGCGGGCAGTTGCTGCTGCGCCCGGTCAAGCTGGTCCGCGCGGTGCGCCTGACCGGCACGCCGCATCCGACCGGTATCGTCAAGCCGTGGCTGGTGAAGACGCAGGCCGATCCCGCCCGCCGCAAATAGCCGCGCGCGCAACCATCCGTCGTCCCGAGCGCTTGGTCCGCCTTGTCTTGCAGGAGGTTGACGATGAAGACGGCATGGCTTGCGGCGCTGGCCGCGGTGACGATGGTGGCGCCGGTGACGACGGGCGCGGCGATCGCGCAGCGCGGCGACTATCGTTGGAACGGTGATCGTGACGGCCGGTGGGAGCCCGCCGATCATTATCGCGAAGGCCGCTACCGCGAGCGGCGCCTGGGTCGCAACGACCGCATCTATCGCGGGCGTGACGGTCGCGCCTATTGCCGGCGTAGCGACGGCACGACCGGTCTGGTGGTCGGCGCGGTTGGTGGCGGCGTGCTCGGCAATCTGGTCGGCGGCGGCACGCTCGGGACGCTGCTCGGCGCCGGTGGCGGCGCGGTGCTCGGTCGCTCGATCGACCGCGGCAATGTGAAGTGCCGCTGAGGTAACGATACGGGGCGGGCGCGATGCCCGCCCCGAACGCGGTCAGGCGAGGTGCGGCGCCGCGCCCGACTTGGGCGAATCATGCTCGCTGATCGAATTCAGCTGCACGTAATTGTGAATGCCCATCCGCTCGATCATGTCGAACTGCCGCTCCAGCGTATCGACATGCTCTTCTTCGCTGGCAAGAATACGCGTGAAGAGATCGCGGCTGACGTAATCCTTGACCTGCTCGCAATAGGCGATCGCGCCTTTGAGCTGCTCGACCGCTTCCATTTCCATGGCAAGGTCGGACTTCAGTACCTCTTCCACGGTCTCGCCGATGCGCAGGCGACCCAGCAGCTGGAAGTTCGGCAGGCCATCGAGGAACAAGATGCGCTCCGACAGCCAGTCGGCATGCTTCATCTCATCGATTGATTCCATCCGCTCATACTGGGCGAGCTTATAGACGCCCCAATGGTCGAGCATCCGATAGTGGAGCCAATATTGGTTGATCGCGGTCAGCTCGTTCTTGAGCGCCTCGTTCAGAAATTCGATGACCTTGGGGTCGCCCTTCACTGCCATATCCTTCGCCTTCCGCTAATGTCGTGGGCGGGGGTGTAGGCGCCGTACGGCGGCTACGGCAAGGCAAAAAATGGCGGAAATCTGCGGTTTTTGCCGCTGCGAACGTCAGGCAGCAGCGCGTTCGGTGTCGATAATGGCTCGCGCTACCATCACGCATTGCCCGCATTTCGCCTGGCAGCCGAGCGATCGATAAGCCTGGCACGCGGTACGGCATCCATTGCGGGCCGCGTCGCGGACCTGGGATTCCCGTATGGCATTGCAAACGCAGACGACCATGGACGCTCCTTCGCTTCGCCCTTTGGATAGGGCTAATGCGAAACGGTCGCAAGTCCATCTGCGAGTGATTCGCAGTCGCTGGCCTTCGGTTCGTCGCAATTCCGAGACGGGAGAGTGCGCTACGCGGCGAGGATGATCGTCGGGGCCCGCCTGGATGTCATTGCGAGCGCAGCGAAGCAATCCAGGGCGTCCTGATCCGGCTCTGGATTGCTTCGCTGCGCTTGCAATGACGGTGTGAAGAGGAGTTACGCCAAAGCGGCGTCGACGCCCATCAGCTTGGGGAAGAACCCTTCATGCGCGCGGCGTAGATCGTCGATCGCCACCACGTCGTCGCGATCCGGGCGTTCGAAGATCAGGCGCTTCCCGCCGGTCCGGCCCAGCGGCTCCGCCTCGACGCCGGCGGCGTGGGCCGCACCCAGGAAGTCGAGCAGCGCATGATCGTGGACGGTGACGACATAGACGCCCTGGTCTTCGGCGAAGAAGGACGCCGCACAGCCGAACGGCTGCTTGCGGTCGATCATCGCGCCGATGTTGCCGGCCAGCGCCATTTCGGCGAGCGTCACGGCAATGCCGCCGTCGGACACGTCGTGGACGGCGCTCAACTGGCCGTTGACGATGGCGTCGCGGATCAGGTCGCCGGTCTTGCGCTCGGCAGCGAGATCGACGGGCGGGGGCGGGCCCTCTTCGCGGCCATGGCATTCGCGAAGCCACACCGACTGGCCGAGATGCCCGCCGCGCGTGCCGATCACGAGGATGACGTCGCCGATGCCCTTGAACGCGATCGTCGCGTTTTTCGTCCAGTCCTTCAGCAGGCCGACGCCGCCGATCGCCGGGGTCGGCAGGATCGCCGAGCCGCCGCCGGTCGCCTTCGATTCGTTGTAGAGCGAGACGTTGCCCGACACGATCGGGAAATCTAGCGCACGGCAGGCATCGCCCATGCCCTCGAGACAGCCGACGATCTGCCCCATGATCTCGGGCCGCTGCGGATTGGCGAAGTTGAGGCAGTTGGTGATCGCGAGCGGCGTCGCGCCCACCGCGGTCAGGTTGCGCCATGCTTCGGCGACGGCCTGCTTACCACCCTCGACCGGGTCGGCGAAGCAATAGCGCGGCGTGCAATCGGTGGTGATCGCCAGCGCCTTGTCGGTGCCATGCACGCGGACGACCGCCGAATCGCCGCCCGGCGCCTGCACCGTGTCGGCGCCGACCATGTGGTCGTACTGCTCCCAGATCCAGCGGCGGCTGGCGATGTCCGGCGAGGCCATCAGCGTCAGCAGGTCGCGCGCGATGTCGTCGCTTTCGGGGGCATCGGCAAGCGGCGCCGGCTTGGGCGTCGGCACGTGCGGGCGATCGTACAGCGGCGCTTCGTCGGCAAGCGGAACCAGCGGGATATCGCAGACCGTCTCGCCCTTGAACTTCAGCACCATGCGCTCGGTATCGGTGACGTGACCGATGACCGCGAAGTCCAGCTCCCACTTGCGGAAGATCGCCTCGGCCTCGGCCTCTCGGCCGGGCTTTAGCACCATCAGCATACGCTCTTGGGATTCGGAGAGCATCATCTCGTACGGGGTCATCCCCGTCTCGCGCTGCGGCACGTCGTCCATGACGAGTTCGATGCCGACGCCGCCCTTCGACGCCATTTCGACCGACGACGAGGTGAGGCCGGCCGCGCCCATGTCCTGGATCGCGACGATCACGTCGGTCGCCATCAGTTCCAAGCACGCCTCGATCAGCAGCTTTTCGGTGAAGGGATCGCCGACCTGCACGGTCGGGCGCTTGGCATCGGCATCCTCGCCGAAGTCCGCACTCGCCATGGTCGCGCCATGGATGCCGTCGCGGCCGGTTTTTGACCCGACATAGACGATCGGGTTGCCGACACCGCTAGCGGCCGAATAGAAGATCTTGTCCTGATCGGCGATGCCGACGGTCATCGCGTTGACCAGGATGTTGCCGTCATAGGCGGGGTGGAAATTCACCTCGCCACCGACCGTGGGCACGCCGACGCAATTGCCGTAGCCGCCGATGCCGTGCACGACGCCGCTGATCAGGTGGCGCATCTTGGGGTGATCGGGCCGGCCGAAGCGCAGCGCGTTCATGTTGGCGACGGGGCGTGCGCCCATCGTGAACACATCGCGCAGGATGCCGCCGACGCCGGTTGCCGCGCCCTGATACGGTTCGATGTACGACGGGTGGTTGTGCGATTCCATCTTGAAGATCGCCGCCTGACCGTCGCCGATATCGATCACGCCGGCATTCTCGCCGGGGCCGCAGATCACCTGCGGGCCTTCGGTCGGCAGCTTCTTCAGGTGGATGCGGCTCGATTTGTAGCTGCAATGCTCGGACCACATAACCGAAAAGATGCCGAGCTCGACCAGATTGGGCTCGCGGCCCAGCGCGTGCAGGACGCGCGCATATTCTTCCTCGGACAAGCCATGGTCGGCGACGATCTGGGGCGTGATCTCGGTCATGGCCCGCGCCCTTAGCGGGATGGGGGAGGTTCGTCACCTCCCGCGGTGGGAAACCTCCAAATCCCTATGTCACCCCGGACTTGTTCCGGGGTCCACTCTGCGGCGAGGGGATTGGCATGAGCCTCTTGCCTCGCCCTTGCTGCCCGGTGGACCCCGGAACAAGTCCGGGGTGACGTAGGATATTGGCTGCATACGTATGCCTTCCCCTCGACGGTTGACCTTGTTGCGGCCGCCCGCGCACAGCCTGTCACATAACACCGGGAGAGACCTGAACGATGCGCGCCACGATGCTGCTGGCCCTGACCGCCCTTGCAACCGCGACGGTGCCGTCTCTCGCCTCCGCGCAGGCGGCGCCTGCCGTAACCGCGCGGGCCGACGGGGCCGATCTCGCCACCGCCGGCACGACGATCCGGGTCGTCGCGCTGACTGATTCGATCCTGCGCATTCGCGTCGGGCGCGGCGGTGCGATGCCCGAGGATGCAAGCTGGGCCGTCGATGCGAAGACGCGCGCGCAGCATGTCGCCGTCACACCTGCCACGGACGGCTTCGCCACCAAGGCGCTGCGCGTCCGTTTCCGTGCCGACGGCCGCCTGCGCATCGAGGATCTTGCCGGCAACCTCATCTCCGAAGACGCCGCACCCGTCGCCTTCGACGGCAAGGGCTTCGCGCTCGCCAAGACGATGCCGCAGGCCGAGCATTACTTCGGGATGGGCGACAAGACCGGCGGGCTCGATCGCCGCGGCAAGAGCTTCGTCGACTGGAATACCGACGCGTTCGGCTTCGGGAGCGGCGACGATCCCATCTACAAGTCGATCCCGTTCTTCATCGGCGTCGGCGGAGCGGGGGGCAGCTATGGCCTGTTCCTCGACAATACGACGCGCGCCTGGTTCGATTTCGGCCATCGCGACGACACGCGGCTGGCCTTCGGCGCGCCGGATGGCCCCATCGACTGTTATCTGATCGCCGGCCCGACCACGGCAGAGGTGGTCCGCCGCTACACCGACCTGACCGGCAAGGCGCCGCTCGTGCCGCAATGGGCGCTGGGCTATCAGCAGTCGCGCTACAGCTACATGACCGCGGACGAATTGCGCGGCGTCGCTGCTCGGCTGCGGCAGGAGCGCGTGCCCACCGACGTGTTGTGGCTCGACATCGACTGGCAGGATCGCAACCGCCCCTTCACCGTCGATAGCAAGGCGTTCCCGGACATGAAGGCGCTGCTGTCCGACCTGAAGCGCGACGGGTTCAAGGTGGTGACGATCACCGACCTGCACGTCGCTCAGGCGCCCGACCAAGGCTACCGCCCCTATGACGAGGGCATCAAGCGCGACGCCTTCGTCCACCGTGCCGACGGCTCGGTCTATGTCGGGCCGGTGTGGCCGGGTCCGTCGGTGTTCCCGGATTTCACCGAGACTAGGGTGCGCGACTGGTACGGCACTTTGTTCGCCGATCAGGTGAAGATGGGCGTCGCGGGCGCGTGGAACGACATGAACGAACCGGCGATCTTCAACACGCCGACCAAGACGATGCCGGCGGACGTCATGCATCGCATCGACAGCGACGGCTTCGGCCCCCGCACCGCGACGCATGCCGAGATTCACAACGTCTACGGCATGCAGAACACGCGCGCGACCTATGACGGCCTGCGCAAGCTGTTGCCCGACGAGCGTGCCTTCGTGATGACGCGGGCGAGCTATGCCGGGGGGCAGCGCTATGCGGTGACATGGACGGGCGACAACCTTGCGACCTGGGACCATTTGAAGCTGTCGATCCAGCAGATCATCAACTTAGGGTTGTCGGGCTTTTCCTATGGCGCCGCCGACGTCGGCGGCTTCGCGGGCGGCCCTAGCCCGGATCTGCTGACGCGCTGGTTCCAGATCGGTGCCTTCTACCCTGTCTTCCGCGACCATGCCGCCAAGGGCACGCCGCGTGCCGAGCCGTGGGTCGACGGGCCCGATCACCTCGCGATCCGGCGCCGCTTCGTCGAGGAACGCTATCGGCTGATGCCCTATCTCTACGCGCTCGCCGAACAGAATGCGCGCGCGGGCGATCCCATCCTGCGTCCGGTGTTCTACGATTACCCGTCCGCCATGCGCATGTCGTGCGACCAGTCGTGGACGTTCACCGTGGGACGCTCGCTGCTCGTCGCGCCCGCGCCGCACCCCGACCAGCCGCAGGCCTATGACGTCTGCCTGCCCGCGGGGGGCTGGTACGATTATTGGACGGGCCAGCGGGCCGGCACGCCCGAAGCCGCGGACAATGGCCCGATCCAGTCGGCGACGCAGGCGACGGGGCAGGCGACCGAGCATGGCGACAAGGTGCGCGTCACGCCGCGGATCGATACGCTGCCCGTGTTCGTGCGCGCCGGCACCATCCTGCCGCGCCAGCCCCTGGTGCAGAGCACGGCGGAAACGCCCTCCGGCCCGCTGCAGCTCGACGTCTATCCCGGCGAGGATTGCCGCGGTGACCTGTACGCCGACGACGGCCATTCGATGGCCTTCACCCGCGGCATCTTCCTGCGACAAGGCATGACCTGCACCATGACGCCCAATGGGCTGACGCTGGCCTTCGGCGCGCGGCAGGGCCGCTATGCGCCGTGGTGGAAGCAGCTGCGCGTCGTCGTCCACGGCTGGTCGGGCGACGGCGCGGTTTCGCTTGCGCGCAAGGCCGTAGCAGCGCAGTCGGACGCCACGGCGGGTACGCTCAGCTTCGTCCTGCCCGATCAGCGTCGGGCGGCCGAGGTGACGATCGCCCGCCGCTGACGATCACGAAAGACTATCCATGGCCACCATCCCCTTCGACGTTCCCCACAGCCTCGGCCGCGACGAGGCGCGCGCGCGCATCCAGGCGGGCCTGCCCAAGCTCGCGGAACATATCCCGGGCGGCGGCACCGTGTCCGATCACTGGACCGGCACCGACGCGCTGACGCTCACGATCATCGCCATGGGCCAGAGCGTCGAGGCGAAAATGGATATCGAGGATACACGCATCGCTGGCACGGTGAAGGTGCCGATGATGCTGAGCATGATGTCCGGCCCGATCGCGGACTTCGTGAAGACCAGCGCGGAGAAGATGCTGGCGAAGCCTGCGGCGTAAAGTCCCCGGCCATCGCCCCAACACCCCGTCACCCCGGCCTCGAGCCGGGGTCCCGCTTCTTCCGCGGGCAGTTGAAAAAGCGGGACCCCGGATCAAGTCCGGGGTGACGGGGTGTTTTGAGGCAGCTCCGGCCTACAGCCGCGCCGCGTGCCAAGCGAGATGATCGGCCATGAAGGTCGAGATGAAGTAATAACTATGGTCGTACCCCGGCTGCATCCGCAGCGTCAGGTCGATCCCCGCCTTCGTGCACGCCTCCGCCAGCAGCTCCGGCTTCAGCTGCTCGGCAAGAAACTGGTCCGCATCGCCCTGATCGACCAGCAGCGCCGGCACCCGCGCGCCATCCTCGATCAACGCGACCGCGTCATGCGCGCGCCAGCGCGACCGGTCCGTGCCCAAATAGCCGCCCAGCGCCTTCTCGCCCCACGGCACCTGCGACGGCGCGACGATCGGCGCGAACGCCGACACCGCCTTGAAGCGATCGGCAAACGTCAGCCCGATCGTTAACGCGCCATGGCCGCCCATCGAATGGCCCATGATCGACTGGCGCGACATGTCGGCGGGGAAATGCGCGCCGATCAGCGCCGGCAGTTCCTCGGTGACATAGGACCACATGCGGAAATGCGGGGCCCAGGGCGCCTCGGTCGCATCGACGTAAAAGCCTGCCCCCTTGCCGAAATCATAGGCCTCGTCGTCCGCCACATCGTCGCCGCGTGGGCTGGTGTCGGGCGCCACGAAGATCAGGCCCAGTTCCGCACAGGCGCGGCGATACTCGCCCTTGTCGGTGACGTTCGCGTGCGTGCAGGTCAGCCCCGACAGATACCAGACCACCGGGAGCATCGCGCCATCGTCATGCGGGGGCACGTACACCGAAAAGGTCATCGGCGTGCCCGTCGTGGCGGACATGTGCGTATAGACGCCCTGCGTGCCGCCGAACGCCTTGGCGGCCGACACCGTCTGTAAAGTCATCGGAAGATCACCGTCCTGTTGCCGTTGAGGAAGACGCGCCGCTCGCCCACCCAGGCGACCGCACGTGCGAGCACCTGCGCCTCGATATCGCGGCCGATGCGGATCAGGTCGTCGACGCTGGCGCGATGATCGACGCGCTCGACCGCCTGTTCGATGATCGGCCCTTCGTCGAGATCGGCGGTCACGAAATGCGCGGTCGCGCCGATCAGCTTGACGCCGCGGGCATGCGCGCGGTGATAGGGCTGCGCACCCTTGAAGCCGGGCAGGAAGCTGTGGTGGATGTTGATGCAGCGTCCCGCCAGTCCCTCGACGAGGCGGGGGCCGAGTACCTGCATATAGCGCGCGAGGATCAGATAATCCGCCCGCGCCTCCGCCATCAGCGCCAGGATCGCGGCCTCCTGCGCGTCGCGGTTCGTGTCGTCGACAGGCAAATGGTGCCAGGGCAGGCCATGCCATTCGACTAACGGGCGCAAACTGTCGTGGTTCGAGACGACGCCGGCGATATCCACCGGCAGCGTCTTCGTGCGCCAGCGATGCAGCAGGTCGTTCAGGCAATGCGAGCCCTTCGACACCGCGATCAGCACACGTGGGCGTGCCTCGGCGGCATCCAGGCTCCAGTCGAAGCCGAACGCCTCCGCCACGGGCGCAATCGCCGCCCGCAGCGCCTCAGCCTCTGCCGGATAACGGTCGCCGCCGCGGACGAAGGCGACGCGCATGAAGAACCGGCCCGTTTCCAGATCGGCATATTGCTGGCTGTCGAGGATGAAGCCGTCGATCCCGGCGAGCGCCCCCGACACCGCCGCGACGATGCCGACGCGGTCCTGACACACCAAGGTGAGGATCTGGACCGCGCGGCGCTCCGTCATGCCGCGACGCGGTGCAGCGCGCACACCTTGTTGCCGGCGGGATCGCGCAGATAGGCGAGGTAGAGCTTGCCGAACGGCGCCTCGCGGACGCCCGGCGCATCCTCGATCGCGGTGCCGCCGTTGGCGACGCCCGCGGCGTGCCATGCATCGGCCTGTTCGGGGCTGCTCGCGGCAAAACCGATCGTGCCGCCATTGGCGTGGCAGGCGGGCTGACCATCGATCGGCTTGGTCAGCAGGAACATGCCGCCCGGGTGCATGTAGAGGACGCGACCCTTGGGATCGACGCGGCCAGGCGCGATACCGAGCGCGCCGAGCGTCGCGTCGTAGAAGGCCTTCGAGGCGTCGATATCGTTGGCGCCGAGCATGACGTGGCTGAACATGATGGTTTTCCTCTCTTCGATTGTTGTCTTGGTACGTTTTACGTCATGCCGGGCTTGATCCGGCATCCCGCTTCTTCCTGTCTGATGTCGAAGAAGAAGCGGGACCCCGGGTCAAGCCCGGGGTGACGGGGCAGTGGCGCTCAATAAATCACCACGCTGCGGATGCTTTCGCCAGCGTGCATGAGGTCGAATCCCTTGTTGATCTCGTCCAGCGTCAGGCGGTGGGTGATCATCGGATCGATCTGGATCATCCCGTCCATATACCAGTCGACGATCTTTGGCGTGTCGGTCCGGCCGCGCGCGCCGCCGAAGGCGGTGCCGCGCCAGTTGCGGCCCGTGACCAGCTGGAACGGGCGCGTGCTGATTTCCTTGCCCGCCTCGGCGACGCCGATGACGATGCTGGTGCCCCAGCCGCGGTGGCAGCATTCCAGCGCGGTCCGCATCACCTCGGTATTGCCGGTCGCGTCGAAGCTATAGTCGGCGCCGCCATCGGTCAGCTCCGCCACCTTCGCGACGATAGCCTCACGGTTCATGCCCTTGGTGTTGAGGAAGTGGGTCATGCCGAAGCGGCGGCCCCACTCTTCGCGATCCGGATTGATGTCGACGCCGACGATCATCTTGGCGCCGGCCAGCTTCGCGCCCTGGATGACGTTGAGGCCGATACCGCCGAGGCCGAAGACGACGACATTGTCGCCGACCTGCACCTTGGCCGTGTTGACGACCGCGCCGACGCCCGTCGTCACGCCGCAACCGACGTAGCAGCTAGTGTCGAACGGCGCGTCCTTGCGGATCTTGGCGACCGCGATCTCGGGCAGCACGGTGAAGTTCGAGAAGGTGGAACAGCCCATGTAATGGAAGATCGGCTGCCCCTTGTAGCTGAAGCGCGTCGTGCCGTCGGGCATCAGCCCCTTGCCCTGCGTCGCGCGGATCGCGGTGCACAGGTTGGTCTTCTGGCTGAGGCACGACTTACACTGGCGGCATTCGGGCGTGTAGAGCGGGATGACATGGTCGCCGACCTCAACGCTGGTCACGCCCGCGCCCAGTTCGCGGACGATGCCGGCGCCTTCATGGCCCAGCACGCTGGGGAATAGCCCCTCGCTGTCGAGGCCGTCCAGCGTATAGGCATCGGTGTGGCAGATGCCGGTCGCCATGATCTCGACCAGGACTTCACCCGCCTTTGGGCCTTCGAGGTCGAGCTCGACGATCTCGAGGGGTTTCTTCGCTTCGAAGGCGACGGCGGCGCGGGTCTTCATGGGGCTATTGCTCCGGAGGGAATGATCGCGGCGGGGTTATCGCGGGACGGGCGGCCGGAGCAAGCGAAAGGGCAGGGCTCAGGCCTTGGGGTCCGCCGGCACCGCGACGATGCCTGCGGCGGTCAGCGCGGCCAAGGTCTCGGCGTCGACGCCGGCCATTCGCTCCAGAACCGCGGCGGTGTGCTCGCCCAGCATCGGTGGCGGCGTATCGTAGGTCACTGGCGTATCGGACAATTTGATCGGGCTGCCGATCGTTTCGAAGTCGGGGTTGCGCGGATGCGGGATGGTGACGCGCATGGCGCGCGCCGCGACCTGCGGTTCGTCGAGCGCCTGCGCGATGCTGTTGATCGCGCCGACCGGCACACCGCGGGGATGGATGCGCGCGATCCACGCATCGGCGGTGTCGGTCAGGAAATGGGCGGCGAGCCGTTCGATGACCGCTTCCCGATTCGCGACGCGATCGGGGTTGCGGGCGAAGCGCGGATCGCGGGGCAGATCGGTCAGGCCGATCGCCTCGCACAGCGCGACGAATTGCGAATCATTGCCGCAGGCGATCACGAAATCGCGGTCCGCGGCGCGGAAGACCTGATAGGGCACGATATTGGCGTGAGCGTTGCCATATCGGCCGGGTGCCTTGCCGGTGGTCAGGTAATTCTGGCTCTGGTTGCACAGCATCGCGACCTGCACGTCGAGCAGCGCCATATCGATATGCTGGCCGAGGCCTGTCGTCGCGCGGTGCAGCAGCGCGGCCTGGATCGCGATGACCGAATAGAGGCCGGTCATCAGGTCCGATACCGCGACGCCGACCTTCTGCGGGCCGCCGCCTGGCAGATCGTCGCGCTCGCCGGTGATGCTCATCAGCCCGCCGAGCGCCTGAATGATGAAGTCATAGCCCGGCTCGGCGGCGCGCGGCCCGGTCTGGCCGAAGCCGGTGACCGAACAATAGATCAGGCCGGGGTGCAGCGCGCGCAGGCTGGCATGGTCGAGGCCGTATTTCGCCAGCGACCCCGCCTTGTAATTCTCGATCAGCACATCGCACTGCGGCACCATCGCGCGGATCAGCGCCTGTCCTTCTGCGGAGGCGATGTCGATCGCGACCGATTGTTTGCCGCGGTTGGCCGACTGGAAATACGAGGCTTCGCGTGTCGGCGTGCCATCGGCGTCCGCCATCCAGGGCGGTCCCCACTCGCGCGTATCATCCCCGCGGCGGGGATGTTCGATCTTGATGACCTCCGCGCCCAGATCCGCCAGCGTCTGCGCGCACCATGGCCCCGCCAGCACGCGGCTCATGTCGAGCACTCTCAATCCCGTCAGCGCACCCATGTGGCGATCCTCTCGCGTCCCTCCGTCGGATCGATGCCGGCGGTGTATCGGGGAAGCGCTAGCGACCGCGCGTCGTGCTGCAAAGGGTTACAGCGCACCCACGGGGAGCAGATGCCCCAGCAATGCCGTCGCGGCCATCGCCAGCGCGCCGAGCGCGGTGACGCGCACCACCGCGCGAACCTGCGGGGCGCCCCCGGCCTTGGCACCGATCGCCCCCAGAATGGCGAGCAGCACGATCGCCACCACTGGCACGACCATGACGGCCAGGTGGCGCGGTGCCAGCGCGGCGATCACTACCGGCAGGATCGCGCCAGAGGTAAAGGCGGCGGCGGAGAAAACCGCGGCCTGCACGGGGCGCGATCCGCCGTCGTCGGCAAGGCCCAGTTCGTCACGGCGATGCGCGCCCAGCGCGTCATGCGCCATCATCTGTTCGGCGACCGTCTGTGCCAGCGCGGGCGCGACGCCGCGGCCGACGTAGATGGCGGCGAGTTCCCGTGTTTCGGCCTCGGGATTGCGGTGCAGCTCGGCAGCCTCGCGCGTCAGGTCGGCATGTTCGGTATCGGCTTGCGAGCTGACCGAGACATATTCGCCCGCCGCCATCGACAACGCGCCGCCGACCAGCGCCGCCGCGCCGGCGAGCAGGATGGTCGCTGCGCTGGCGCCCGGCGCGGCGGCGACGCCGACGACCAGGCTCGATACCGAGATGATGCCGTCATTGGCACCCAGCACCGCCGCGCGCAGCCAGCCGGTGCGGTGGACCAGGTGATGTTCGCCGGGGGCATGCGGCAAGTCGGTCATCGGGCAAGCACCTGTGTTGAACGACGACGGCTATACGGACCGCTCGGTCGCAGCGTCGAGCCAATCTGTTGAGACATCAGCCAATAGCAGAGGCGGGGGCGCACAAATCTAAATTAAATTTCAGGCAACGGCGCGGCGACTTCCTCGTTTCGGCTTGATGTGGATCAGGCTCGCCCTGTCGCACGCCGGGTCCCTTGCATCGCCCGGCTGCGCTCCTGTTTCACCCAATGGCGGATGCTGGAGCGCGTGTTCATGGAAGACTATAAGGACGTCCTGGCCGGGAAGTGCCCGTTCGGTGGTGATCGGATCGGCGGAGCACAGACCGGCAAGCCGACGCTGCAGGATTGGTATCCCAATCGCCTGCGCGTCGAGCAACTGCACCGCAATGGGCCGCGCGCCAATCCGCTGGGCGCGGACTTCGATTACAAGGCGGCGTTCGAGGCGATCGACCTTCAGGCGCTAAAGGCGGAAATCAAGGCGTTCCTGACCAGCTCGGTCGCTTGGTGGCCCTCCGACTATGGCAATTACGGGCCGCAGATGATCCGCATGGCCTGGCACTCGGCCGGCACCTATCGCATCGCCGACGGGCGCGGCGGTGCCGGCGAGGCCATGCAGCGCTTCGCGCCGATCGACAGCTGGTGGGACAATGGCAACACCGACAAGTCGCGCCGGCTGATCTGGCCGATCAAGCAGAAATACGGCGCCGCGCTCTCCTGGGCGGACCTGATGGTGCTGACGGGCAATTGCGCGCTCGAGATCATGGGCTTCCCCACCTATGGCTTCGCCGGCGGCCGGCATGACGCGTGGGAGGCGGACGACGCGACCTATTGGGGGCCGGAACATGTCGACATGACGACGGTCAAGTCGTTCGACGAGATGGTGAACCGCGACAAGCGCTGGCGCGGGCAGAACGGCGATGCCGACTATGACCTCGAACAGCCGCTCGCGGCATCGCATCAGTCGCTGATCTACGTGAATCCTGAGGGCCCCTATGCCAGCGGCGATCCGATGGCGTCCGCGCACGACATCCGCGTCACCTTCACCCGCATGGCGATGAACGACGAGGAGACGGTGGCGCTGATCGCGGGCGGCCACGCCTTCGGTAAGAGTCACGGCATGGTGAAGGCCGACCGCATCGGCGCGCCGCCCGAAATGGCGCCGATCGAGCAGATGGGCCTAGGCTGGCACAACCCCGAAGGCACCGGCGCCGGCGAGTTCACGATGACAAACGGCATCGAGGGCAGCTGGACGCCCGATCCGACCCAATGGGACAACAGCTACCTCGAAAACCTGTTCAAGTTCGAATGGGAACAGACGCGCAGCCCCGCGGGCGCGCTGCAATGGACGCCGGTCGACAAGACCGCGCCGCACACCCCCGACGCGCATATCGCGGGCAAGACGCACCCGCTGATGATGATGACCAGCGATATCGCGCTGAAGGTCGACCCCGTCTATCGTCCGATCTGCGAGCGGTTCCTGACCGACTTCGCCTATTTCACCGAGCAATTCTCCAAGGCCTGGTATAAGCTGACTCACCGCGACATGGGGCCGAAGGAGCGTTACCTCGGCGAAGAGCGGACGATCGAGGACGATCTGTTGTGGCAGGATCCGATCCCGCCGGTAGACCATCCCCTGGTCGATGACGCTGACATCCCGACGCTGAAGCAGGCGATCCTGGCCGCGGGGCATTCGGTGTCGGACTTGGCCTTCACCGCCTTTTCCGCGGCGTCGACCTTCCGGCACAGCGACAAGCGCGGCGGCGCCAATGGCGCGCGCATCGCGCTCGCGCCGCAGAAGGACTGGGCGATCAACGCACGCACCCGTCCGGTGATCGACAGCCTGAAGCGCGTCGCGGCGGAATTTGCCGACGATGCGACGGGCGGCAAGGCGGTCTCGCTTGCCGACCTCATCGTGCTCGCCGGCTGCGTCGCGGTCGAGCAGGCGGCGGCCGCGGCCGGCGCGGCGACCGAGGTTCCGTTTACCCCGGGCCGGATGGACACGACGGACGCGCTGACCGATGCGGACAGCTTCGAATGGCTGCGCCCGGTGGTCGATGGCTTCCGCAACTATGTCGATCCGAACTTCGACGCGGTGAACGTCGCCGACCTGTCGCCCGAACAGCTGTTCCTCGACCGGGCTGACCTGCTCGCGCTGTCCGCGCCCGAATGGGTGGTACTGACGGGTGGCCTGCGCGCGCTGGGCGCCAATTGGGACGGATCGTCCGACGGCATCTTCACCGATCGCGTCGGCGCGCTGACCAACGACTTCTTCACCGTGTTGACCAGCATGGATTACGAATGGAAGAAGGCGGATGAGCAGGGATCACGCTTCACCTTGGTCGCTCGCGACGGCGGCGACGCCCGGTTCGAGGCGACGCGCTGCGACCTCATCTTCGGCGCCAATTCGCAGTTGCGCGCGATCGCCGAAGTCTATGCGGCGGCCGATGGCCAGGCGCGCTTCGTGCGCGATTTCGTGAAGGTGTGGGACAAGGTGATGATGCTCGATCGCTACGACGTGCATCAATAATCGCACCGACTATCGGGGGAAGGTTAGCTTCCCCCGATAGTCGCCTCAAAACAGGGGAAAATCCGCCCCATAACGGGTGCTTTACGCTGACGTCATCTTAACGCTTTATGGCCCACATGCGCCGGGACCGATGACTCACCGAGCCCCTGTAATCCGATGCTGACAAACCTTTTTCGCGAGCGCCTGCGTTCGCGGGCCGTGCGCGGCCTGACCGGCGGGGATGAGGCGAGCGCCTCTGCACTCGATCGCCATGTCGAAGCCGCGCAGCAGGGCTTCGCCGCCCCGATCGCGGCCCTGTCGCTGATCTACGACGACATCCAGGCGATCCACGCGGCCCGCGGCGTCGATGTCGGCTGCCTGCCGCGACGGGAGGGATTCTGCACCCTGACGCTGGATGTCTCGGATGTGCTGGAATGCTGCGACGCGACCGTCGATCCGCGTTTCGCAGCCTTGCCTTCGGTGACCGGCGAACCGTTCATCCGCTATTATATCGGTACGCCGCTGCGCCTGATCGACGGGATCGAGATCGGCGCGCTGTGCGTCGCCGATATCAAGCCGCGCCCGCCCGCATCGGTGGATCAGAAGGCCTATCTCGTCGGCCTGGCCCGACAGGTGTCGCTGGTGATGGAAGGGCGCCGCGGCGCCCGGGGGGTGAGGGCCGCATGACCGACATCGCCCTGTGTTTCGCGCAGCACGATGTGCATCTCGTCCTGCTGGCCGCGCTGGTCTGCCTGATCGGCTCGGCGGCCAGCGTTCAACTGTTCCACTGCATCCGGTCGGCGGATGGCTACAGCCGGCTGGGCTGGGTAATGCTGACCGCAGTGGCCACCGGCACGATGGTCTGGGCGACGCATTTCGTCGCGATGATGGCGTATCGCACGTCGGCGCCGGTCGTCCTCGATCCGATACAGACGCTCGGTTCGCTTCTGGTCGCCATCAGTATAGCGGCGCCCGGCCTGGCGCTGGCCGCTTCAGCTCGTCGGGGCGCGGGGGTATTGGGTGGCGGCGTCATCGGCGCGGCCATTGCGCTGATGCACTATCTCGGCATGTCGGCCTATCACGTCGACGGCATCGTCACCTGGACCTGGCCGGTCGTCGCCGTGTCGATACTGCTGTCGGTCGGGCTCAGCGCCGCCGCCTTCGCCCGCGCGCGGCAGGCGGGGCGTGCGGGTGCCTTGCGGACGATGGGCCTGCTCGCGCTGGGTGTCGTGACGCTCCACTTCAGCGGCATGGCGGCGATGCATATCACCGTCATCCGCCTGGGCGATGGCCTGTCGCCGTCGACCATGAACGCGTTGGCCGTGGCGACGGCCGTCGCGTCGCTGATCATCGTCGGCTGCGCTGCGATCAGCGCGCTGATCGACGGGCATACGAAGGGCGAATCCTATCGCCGGCTGCGTCGCATGGCGATGTACGACGGGCTGACCGATCTGCCCAACCGCATGAGCTTCAACGAAGAATTGGAGCGCCGTTTCAACCGCAAGGGCGGGCATCTGTGCATGGCCGTCGTCATGATGGACCTGTCGCGGTTCAAGGTGGTCAACGACACCTATGGCCATCTGGCGGGTGATCAGCTGTTGATGGCGCTAGCGGCGCGGATGACGGCGACGCTGGGTCCCAACGAGTGCATCAGCCGTCTGGGCGGCGACGAATTCGCGGCGGTTATTTCCTACGATCTGGCTGAGGAACTGACCGACTTCCTCGATCGGCTGCGCGCGGTCTTCGACGCACCCTTCGTCTTCGATCGCTTCACTGCCTCAATCGGAACCAATATCGGCGTCGCACTCGCGGTTCATGACGGCTGGGATGCGGACGCGTTGCTGGCGAAGGCGGACCTCGCCATGTACCGTGCCAAGTCGATCCATTCGAGCGAGCCGTGCTTCTACGACGCGCAGATGGACGATGCGGTGCGCGCCCGGCGCGAACTGGTCGTCGATCTGCGGCGGGCGCTCGACCGGGGGGCGTTCGAACTGCATTTCCAGGTGCAGGCGTCGACCGAGACGGGCGAGATCAAGGGGTATGAGGCGCTGGTGCGCTGGAACCATCCTGTGCGCGGCATGGTGCCGCCCGCGGAGTTCATCCCGCTGGCGGAGGAAAGCGGTGAGGTGGTGCCGCTGAGCATCTGGATCCTGCGCCAGGCGTGTTTCGAGGCGGCGCTGTGGCCCAATCGCTATCCGGTGTCCGTCAACCTGTCGCCCAAGCATTTGTCCGATCCGCGACTGGTGATGACGGTGCGGTCGGCGCTGGAAGACAGCGGTCTCGCGCCGAACCGGCTGGTGCTGGAATTGACCGAAAGCGCGATCATCCACGATCGCCGCTTCGCACTTGAACAGCTGCACGCATTGAAGGCGATGGGCGTATCGATCGTCCTCGACGATTTCGGCGTCGGCTATTCGTCGATCGACGTCCTGCGATCCTTTCCGTTCGATTGCATCAAGCTGGATGCGTCGTTCGTCGCCGAACTGGAATATGACGATCAGGCGATTTCGATCCTGCGATCGGTGACGGCGCTCGGCGGGCTGTTGCGCATGCCGGTGCTGGCAGAGGGGATCGAGCGCCCAGCGCAGCTTGCCATCGTGGCGCGCGAAGGCTGCGCCAGCGTGCAGGGCTTCCTGGTCGGCCGGCCCTCGCGCACTTTGTCGGACCCGCACGAGGTACGGCGGACGATGGCGATCGGGGCCGGTCCGGTGGTCGTCGACTTCCGGCAGCAGGCCGTAACCCCCAACGCGGCATGAAGGGACGGTTGACAGGTCCGGTGCGGTTCAACATTGGGACGTTACAACATCACTGGAATATGTTTTGCTTCTTCGATCCCGCGTTGCCGCCTGCCTGTCGCCGCTGATTGCCTGCCTTCCGATCACCCCCGCCGCTGCGCAGGACACCGATGACGTCGCCGTCGGCAGCGGCGATATCGTCGTGCTCGGCACGCGTCGCGCGCGCAGCGACGGGACGCTGTCATCGGATATCGCCACCCGCACGCTCTCGCAGTCGAGCCGATCGATCGAGCGTGACCTGCTGACTGCCGCCGGGACCTATCGCCTGTCGGACGCGCTCGAATTGGTCAGCGGCGTCAGCAACCAGAACAATCGTGGCGGCGTCATGGACAATTTCGCCATCCGCGGCTTCCTGGGCACACCGGATGGCGGTGGGGAATATTACGTCGATTGCTTCCTCGCCAACCGCGGCATGGGGCCGCCCCGAGATCCTGCCACCACCGAACGGATCGAGCTGCTGAAGGGGCCGGCGGGCGCGCTGTTCGGCGACATCGATCCGGCGGGCCGCGTCAATATCGTCAGCAAGACGCCGGATTTCGTCCCGGCCGCTTATGCGGTGTTCACGCTGGGATCGTTCGGAACGCGCCGGGTAGAGCTGGATGCGACCGGTCCCGTGTCGCGGACGCTGGCCGCGCGGATCGTCGTCGCGGCGGAAACGTCGGACGGCTGGCGCAACTTCGTCGGGCTGGATCGGCAGGTGGTGATGCCGTCGCTCACCTGGCGGCCCAGCGAGCAGCTGCGCGTCACCTATATCGGCGAGATCACGCGCTTCGACACGCTGTTCGATCGCGGCATTCCGGCGCTCGACGGCAACGCGAACGCCGTGCCGCGCGATGCCTATTATGGCGAGCCGAACGACGGCCAGACCCGCTTCCGCAACCAGCGTCACCAGCTGACGGCGCTGGCCGACCTCGGCAACGACTGGACGGTGACGGGCGGCGTCGCGTGGCGGACGGGGACGCTAAAGGGCTTTTCCTCGGATCAGTCGCGGTTGGTCGGCGGGCGGACGCTGTGGCGGCAGCGGCGTTCGCGCGATTTCAAGGTGGACGATCTGTCCGCGCGGATCGAACTCGCCGGACATGTCGGTTCGCATCGGCCCAGCATCGGGCTGAAGGGCTACACGCTGGATTATGCCGAACGCTGGATGCGGCGCAATCCGGGCGATCCGGCGCGCGGCGGCAATCCCTATGCGATCGACGTCTTCGCCCCCGTCTACGGCCAGACACCGCCGACGCTGCTGCCCTTCACGAACAATCGCGAAAAGCGCTGGTCAGGTACGGTCTATGTGCAGGACATGTGGGATGTGACCGACCGGCTGACGTTGTCGGGCGGGGCCAGGTTCGATGCCTATCGCCAGCGTATCCGCAACAACAACACGGGGCAGGTGGGGCGTACCGTGGGCTCGCCGATGCATTACAGACTCGGCGCGCGCTACCAGGCGACCGATGCGATCGCGGTCCATGCCAGCTGGGGCGAAAGCTTCGTGCTCAACTCGGGCACGGGTCGCGATGGCAACGGTTTCGCGCCCGAAAGCGGCGTCGGATATGAGGTCGGCGTTGCCGGACGCTGGGCGGGTGTCGACGTCGCCGCAACGTGGTTCGATATCCGAAAGCGCGGCATCCTCGCGAACGATCCTGTCGACCCCGCTTTCAACGCGCCGGTCGGCAGCCTGCGCAGCCGCGGGATCGAATGGGACGCATCGGTACGGATCGCGCCACATTGGCAGATCGTCGGCAATTACGCCTGGACGCGCGCCCGGGTGGACGACGGCGCCTTCCCGACCGATCGCGCGCTGAACGTGCCCGATCACAGCGGCACGGTCTTTGCGCTGGGGCGGTTCACCGACGATGACGGGCGGGGGGTCTCGGTGAGCGCCGGCGCCAGCTACATGGGGGACCGTGCCGGGTCGATCGAGCGCGACTATGTGGTGCTGCCCGCCTATCTGAAGGCGAAGGCTGCCGTCGAATATGCCGTATCGCCGCGGCTGACGTTGCGGGCGGAGGCGGACAATCTGTTCGACGCCCGCTACGCGCAGAGCTCGTATAGCCGCGTGTGGATCTATCCGGGGCAGCCGCGCAACGTCCGGCTGTCGTTACGGGTCAGCAGCTGACGTCGGCTTAGAACGTCGGGTCCTCGCCGGGCAGGGTGGAGACATGGATGCCGCACTCCACCTTGTCCCAGCCGCGCCAGCGGCCGGCGCGCGGGTCTTCGCCGGGGCGGACCTTGCTGGTGCAGGGCGCGCAACCGATCGACAGATAGCCCTGCGCCTCCAGCGGGTGACGCGGCAGGTCGTGCTCGGCGAAATAGGCGTCGAGCTGATCCTTCGACCAGTCGGCGAGCGGATTGATCTTCAGGCGCCCGTCGTCCTCTTCGAAGCGGGGGAGCGCGGTACGGGTGCCGGCCTGGAAGCCCTTGCGGCCCGAAATCCATGCGTCGAACGGGCCGAGCGCCCGGCGGAGCGGTTCGACCTTGCGAATCTCGCAGCAGCCGTCCGGGTCGTAGGACCAGCGCATGCCGGTCGCGTCGCGTAAGGCGAGCAACCGCGGATCGGGCCGGAAGACGCGCAGGTCGGTGAGGCCCAGTCGCTCAGACAGTTCGTCGCGATAGGCGAGGGTCTCGCCGAACATCTTCTGCGTGTTGGTGAAGATGACCGGCACGTCCTTGTCGATCTGCGCCACCATGTGGAGCAGGACCGCCGATTCGGCGCCATAGGACGACACGGAGGCGATACGGCCCGCCAGTTCGCCGGTCAGCAGCTCGCGCAGCATCTCGGGCGCGGGCATACCGGCGAAGCGGATCTGCATCGCGGCGGCGTCCGCAGCAGTGAAGGCGGGCGCGACATCGATCGTGTCGAGCTGACGTGCTGCCTCAGCCATGGCGCAGCTTCCACACCGGGGCGACGGCGTCCGCCGCGGCCTGATAGCGATAGTCGTAGCGGTCGAGCGCACGGGTTAGTGCCTCGCCGTCGATCGGGGCTTCGGGCGCGAAGCTGTCGAAGCCGCAGCGGCGCATCAGGGGCAGCTGATCGACCAGCACATCGCCCGCCGCGCGAAGCTCGCCGGTATAGCCCGCCTCGCGCAAGACGCGCGCGGCGCTGTAGCCGCGGCCGTCGCGGAAGGTGGGGAAGCTGACCTCGACGAGCGCGAGCTGCCCCAGTTGCGGGATCAGCGCGCGCGCGTCCTCACCTGCCTCCAGCCGAACCGCAGTGGCATTGGTCTGGCCGAGGAAGGCGTCGAGCGTGACGGCGGGTTCGTCGTGCGGCTCGTCGTCGCGGAAGCGCAGCAGCGTGTCGGCATCAGCCATAGATCGCCTCCTTGAACGGTTCGAAGCCGACGCGGCGATAGGTGTCGAGGAAGCGTTCGCCCTCGTCGCGGAGCGCAACATAGCGGTCGGTCACGCGCTCGATCGCATCGACCACGCCGTCCTCCGAAAAGCCGGGGCCGGTGATCTTGGCGAGGCTGACGTCCTCCGCCCCCGAGCCGCCGAGCGAGAGCTGGTAGTTTTCGGTGCCCTTCTTGTCGACGCCGAGGATGCCGATGTGGCCGGCGTGATGGTGGCCGCAGGCGTTGATGCAGCCGCTGATCTTCAGCTTCAGTTCGCCCAGGTCCCGCTGGCGTTCGCGATCAGCGAAGCGGTTCGCGATCTTCTGCGCGAGCGGGATCGAGCGCGCGTTGGCGAGGCTGCAATAATCGAGGCCCGGGCAGGCGATGATGTCGGTGATGAGGTCGAGGTTCGGCTCGGCGAGGCCGGCGTCGCGCAGCGCGGTCCAAAGGTCACAAAGGTCACGCCCGTGCACATGCGGCAGCACGATGTTTTGCGCGTGCGTGACGCGTAACTCATTGAAAGAAAATCGTTCTGCCAGATCGGCCAGCAGATCGATCTGATCGGCCGTCGCATCGCCGGGAATACCGCCGGCGGGCTTCAGGCTGACGTTGACGATATGGTAGCCGGGTTGCTTGTGCGCAACCACGTTCTGGTCGAGCCAGACGGCGAAATCGGGATCGCTGCGGTCGACCGCAGCGGCCGGGCCGGTGTCGAACGCGGGGGGCGCGAACATCGCGGTGATGCGGTCGAGCTCGGCGCGCGGCGGGTCGATGCCCAGCTGTTTGACGAGGGCGAATTCCTCCTCGACCTGGCGGCGGTATTCGTCGGGGCCGATCTCGTGGAGCAGGATCTTGATCCGTGCCTTGTAGATATTGTCGCGGCGGCCGTAGCGATTGTAGATCCGCAGGCACGCCTCGAGATAGCTCATCAGGTCGTCGGCGGTGATGAAGTCACGGATCAGGTGGCTGACCATCGGCGTACGGCCCATGCCGCCACCGACGTAGATCGCGGCGCCCAATTCCCCGTTCCGCTCCAGCAGCTGGATGCCGATGTCGTGCAGGCGCATCGCCGCGCGATCCTCGGCCGCGGCGATGACCGCGATCTTGAACTTGCGCGGCAGGTAGCTGAATTCGGGGTGGAAGGTGCTCCACTGGCGGATCAGCTCGGCCCAGGGGCGCGGGTCGGTCACCTCATCCGCCGCGGCGCCGGCATATTGGTCGGCGCTGATGTTGCGGATGCAATTGCCGCTGGTCTGGATGGCGTGCATCTGCACCGTCGCCAATTTCGCCAGGATATCAGGTGTGTCGGCGAGCTTGATCCAGTTGAACTGCAGGTTCTGGCGCGTGGTGAAATGGCCGTAGCCGCGGTCGTAATCGCGGGCGATCGACCCCAGCATGCGCATCTGACGCGCGTCGAGCGTGCCATAGGGAATGGCGACGCGCAGCATGTAGGCGTGCAGCTGAAGATACAGGCCGTTCATCAGCCGCAGCGGCTTGAACTGGTCTTCGGTCAGCTGGCCCGACAGGCGGCGCTCGACCTGGTCGCGGAATTCGTCGACGCGGGCATCGACGATCGCCTGGTCGTATTGGTCGTATTTATACATGCGTGGCTTTCCGGCCTTCGGAGTTTTGGTTCGCGCGACGACGCGAAGACGCGAAGAGGGTTTGGTTCGCGCGGAGACGCGGAGACGCGGAGAGGGCGGGGCGCTGCGGCTCGCTTACCTTCGTCATCCCGGCGAAGGCCGGGATCCATGGTTGCGGCGTGGTCAGCGGTTGCGCGATGCCCTCGGCGACATCGTGTCCGTGGATCCCGGCGTTCGCCGGGATGACGAGGGGGAGGGTGGGGCCATTCATCATATTACCCAGCTTCCGGCTTCGGGGTCCGCCGGCTTGAGCGTCAGGTCCGGCCGCACGGTCGGGCCGAGCGCACGGATGCGATCCTTGATATGCGCGGGGCGGGGGCCTTCGGGCGTGGCGATCGCGTCGATCAGATAGGGGACGTTGACACGGCGCGCGCCCTCCTCGGCCCGCAGGATGCCTTCGCCTTCGTGGCCGACGTCGACGGCATCCTCGACATGGCGCGACCAGCCGGTGCCGGTCCACCACACCACGTCGCCGGTGGGAAGGTCGTTGCCGGTCAGGAGCCTCATGCCGACATATCCTCCGCAACGCGCGCCCAGCGAGCGAGCTTGTCCTCGGCGTCGGACAGTTCGACGACCTCGCCGACGACGATGATCGCCGGGCTTTGCACGCGCTCCCGCTCCACCATCGGACCGAGGTCGGCAAGCAGGGTGCGGATCGCGCGGCTGCCGACGAGCGTGCCGCGCTCGAGCACCGCGACAGGCATGTCGGGCGCGACGCCGTCCGCCATCAGTTTGTCGGCGATGTCGTTCGCCGTCGCGACGCCCATGTAGATCACCAGCGTCCGGCCCTGACCGGCGAGGCCGGACCAGTCCTGATCCGCCAGCCCCTTGCACTGGCCAGCGACGAAGCTGACCGCGCTGCTATGATCGCGGTGGGTGAGCGGCAGCATTGCCTCCGCCGCGCAGCCGAGCGCCGCCGAGACGCCGGGAATGACTTCGACGGGCAGGCCGGCGGCGCGGACCGCTTCGACTTCCTCGCCGCCGCGTCCGAAGATGAAGGGGTCGCCGCCCTTCAGCCGCACGACGATCGCGCCGGTCTTCACATGGGCGACGATCAGCGCATTGATCGCCTCCTGCGGCAGCGTGTGACGGGCGCGGCGCTTGGCGACGGAGATGCGCTGGGCCGACGGCGGTGCGAGATCGAGCACGCGCGGGTCGATCAGCCCGTCGTGGACGAGGATGTCGGCGGTCCGCAACGCCTCCACCGCGCGCACGGTCAGCAGTCCGGGATCGCCCGGCCCGGCGCCAACGAGGATGACGCGCCCACGGGCGCCCGGATCGAGAAGCGTAGCCATGATCGCCGACATGGCCTCTGCGCCCTCGTGCGGCAACGCAGCGATGCTTGTGGCCACGGTAGGGAAGCTTGTGGCTGATTTACATCAATGTCATTTCGGGTGCGTGGTTCACGCCGCGTTAGGGTTTGTCACCTAGCCCTTATGTATGACAAGCATCGCTCCCGTCGGGTGTCAGGGCTGCCGCTCTGCAGCCCATGTCTTCGACATAGCGATGGCGTTCCAGCCCATCGTCGATACGGTCACCGGCCTGCCCTTCGCCTATGAGGCGCTCGTGCGTGGGGGGAACGGCGAGGGCGCGGCCGAGGTGCTGGCGCGCGTGACACCGGACAATCGCTACGCCTTCGACCAGCAATGCCGGGTTGCGGCGATCGAGGGGGCGGTGGCGGCTGGTATCCTCGACACGGGTGCCAAACTGTCGATCAACTTCCTGCCCAATGCGGTCTATTCGCCGCTCGCCTGCATCCAATTGACGCTGAAAACCGCGCGGGCGACGGGGCTGCCGACCGATCGGCTGATCTTCGAATTCACCGAGAATGAAGAGATGGCGGACACCGCGCATGTCCAGACGATCGTCGAATCGTACCGCGCCATGGGGTTCGGCACGGCGATCGACGATTTCGGCGCGGGGCATGCCGGGTTGGGGCTGCTCGCCAAATTTCAGACCGACTATATCAAGCTCGACATGGAGCTGATCCGCGACATCGACGCCAGCCTGCCGCGGCGGATGATCGTCGAGGGGGTGGTGCGGATCGCCGCGTCGCTCGACATCACGCTGATCGCCGAAGGGATCGAGACGGTCGCCGAATATGAGACGCTGCGCGGCCTCGGCGTGCGCTACATCCAAGGCTATCTGCTGGCGCGGCCGGGGTTTCGGACGCTGCCGGTGGCCGTGCTGCCGGACGCGCGCGCGGCGGCGGTGGCGGGTTTGTAGACCTGCGCTTCTATCTTGACCCGTCATTGCGAGCGTAGCGAAGCAATCCAGGGCGTCATGATCCGGCTCTGGATTGCTTCGCTACGCTCGCAATGACGGAAGGAGGGTCGCGATTTACGCGTCCCGCAACCCGATCCCGATATTCGCCCGCGCGCTTTCGGCTTCGTTGCTGACGACGGGATAGGCGCAATAATCGGCGGCGTAATAGGCGCTGGGGCGGTGGTTGCCGCTCCAGCCGATGCCACCGAACGGGGCCGCTGACGACGCGCCGTTGGTCGGGCGGTTCCAGTTGACGATGCCAGCGCGAATGCCCGCCCAGAACCGGTCGTAGAGCGACGGCGTGTGGCTGACGAGGCTCGCCGACAGGCCATAGCGCGTGTCGTTCGCGATGCCGATCGCCTCATCGAAATCGCCGGCACGATAGACCTGCAGGATCGGGCCGAACAGCTCGATATCGGGCCGTTCGGTCGCGTGGGTCATGTCGATGATCGCGGGGCTGAGGAACGGCTTGTCGTCGATCGGCCGTTCCATGTGCCGGATCGGACGGCCGCCGCGCATCGACAGCGCGAGGAAGCTTTCGGTCAGCATGTCGGCGGTATGGTTGTCGATCACCGGCCCCATGAACGGCTGCGGATCGTCATGCGGCGCGCCGACGATCAGCCGCCCGGCGAGCGCATTCACCTGCTCGAGCAGTGGATCGTACAGCCGGTCTTCGACGATCAGGCGGCGCGCGGCGGTGCAGCGTTGGCCGGCGGAGGTGAAGGCGGACTGGATCACCAATACGGCGGCCGAATGCAGATCGGGCGTGTCCCAGACGATGATCGGGTTGTTGCCACCCATCTCCAGCGCCAGGATCTTTTCGGGCTTGCTCGCAAAGGCGCGGTTGAGCGCGAGGCCGGTGCGCGCCGATCCGGTGAACAGCAGGCCGTCGATATCGGCATGCTCGGCGAGCGCCTTACCCTCCGCCGGGCCGCCGAGCAGCAGCCGGACGCACGCCTCGGGCACGCCGGCGGCGCGATAGCAGTCGATCAGGAAGGCGCCGGTCGCGGGCGTCTTTTCGGAGGGCTTGAACACCACCGCATTGCCGGCGAGCAGCGCGGGGACGATGTGCCCGTTGGGCAGGTGCGCCGGGAAGTTATAGGGTCCGAGCACCGCGAGCACGCCGTGCGGCTTGTGGCGCAGCGCCATGCGGCTGCCCATCGGCGCGTCGAGCCGGCGCTGCGCCGTGCGTTCGGCATAAGCGGTGACGGAAATGTCGACCTTGGCGATGACCGTGTCGATCTCGGTCCGCGCTTCCCACAGCGGCTTGCCGGTTTCGCGGGCGAGCAGGTCTGCGAATTGTTCGTGGCGTTGGCGCACGACGTTGCCGAAGCGGCGCATCGTTTCGATCCGCACGGTCAGCGGCAGCGCGGCCCAGGCGGCCCAGCCGCCGCGCGCGGCCTCCACCTCGGCATCGGCGTTGCCGATCGGGCCGCGCCAGAGCTCTGCCCCGGTCGCGGGTTCGTGGGAGATGATCTCGTCAACCATGCGTGTGCGCTTCGGCCCTCCTGCGGGCGGGGTTAGGCGAATGGCGGCGGGGCGGCAAGGTGGCGCTCAGGCGAGCGCGTCGCCCATGTCGCGGATCGCGGCGACCTTGGCGTGCAGGCGAGACCAATCGTCGGCTTCCGCGATGGGGTCCCAGATCGCCTCGACCTCGTCGATCAGCATGCTGCACGGGCCTTCCTGCCAATAAGCGTGGTCGCGCGACTTGCGCGGTGTGTAGGGGGCGAGGGCGGCGCGCAGATCATCCCACGCGCTGCCGTAGCTGTCCGGCAAAGCGCCGCCGAACACGTCGAAGAACAGGCGATCGATGGCCACCTCGCTGGCGCGCATCGTGCGTTCGAGGGTGCGAACGAGCGCGCGGTCTTCGTCGCCGCCGCGCGGGGTGACGCCGATCCGCCAGAGCAGCGCGTCGGCGATCTCACGCTGATAATGCGCCGGGAACGTCTCGAGCGCGGCGATCAACGGGTCGCTCTCGGCGATCAGGCGCAGCGAGGCGGCGAGTTGCATCACGTCCCAATGGATCGCCTCGGGCTGGCGGCCGAAGGCGTAGAGGCCGGCGTGATCGAAATAGGCCGCCGTGAAGGCGGGGTCCCACGTCGGGGCGAACCGCCATGGGCCATAATCGAAGCTTTCGCCCGTCACGTTGATATTGTCGCTGTTGAGCACGCCATGAACGAATCCTGCCGCCATATAGCGCGCGGCGAGCCGCGCGGTGCGCTCGACGACATGGGTGAGCAGGCGGATGGGATCGTCGGACTCCTCGGCGTACAGATTGTGGAGGACGTAACGGACGAGCGCGCGCATGCCCGCTTCGTCGCGTTCGTAGGCGAGGCGCTGGAAGCTGCCGATGCGGATATGGCTGTGGCTGAGGCGCACCAGCACCGCCGACCGCGTGGGGGAGGGTTCATCACCGCGAACCAGCTCTTCGCCCGTCTCGATCAGCGACAGCGTGCGGCTGGTGGGGACGTTTAGCGCCTCCAGCATCTCGGTCGCGAGGATCTCGCGCACGCCGCCCTTCAGCGTCAGCCGGCCGTCGCCGAAGCGGCTATAGGGTGTCTGGCCGGACCCCTTGGTGCCGAGGTCCATCAGCCGACCGGCCTCGTCGTACATCTGCGCAAAGGTAAACCCACGGCCGTCGCCGATGTCGGGATTGTACTGGCGGAACTGATGGCCGTGATAGCGCAGCGCGAGCGGTTGCGGCAGCGTGTCCGGCAGCGGCTGGAAGCGACCAAAGGCTTGAATCCATTCGCGATCGTCCAGCGTCGCCAGCCCGACCTCCGCAGCGGCGCGATCGTTGCGGAAGCGGAGCCGGGTCTTCGGGAAATCGGCGGCCTCCACCGGGGTCGCTATCGTGTCGCCGAGTTCGAGCAAGGCGGTGGCGGGGCGGTATGCTTGCGGGGTGGTGGGCATGTGTGGATATGGAGGGCGCTGCCCCCCGGCCGCAACCCCGAGGATTTCCGCATGGCTGCGTACGAAGACGGTTACTGGATGTCGGCCGACGGGCTGAAGCTGCACTATCGCCTGTATCCCGGCGATGAGAGCCTGCTGCCCGTGCTCTGCTTCCCCGGCCTGACTCGAAACGCGCGCGACTACGACGCGCTCGCCGCGAGGCTCGCCGGACGGCGGCAGGTGATCGCGGTCGAGTTTCGGGGACGCGGGCGCAGCGAATACGCCAAGGATCCGATGACCTATGTGCCGGCGACCTATGTCGCGGATGTCCAGGCGCTGCTGGCGGAGCGGGGGATCGGGCGGTTCGTCGCCATCGGGACGTCGCTGGGCGGGATCGTGACGATGCTGCTCGCGCAGGCGGGGGCGCCGATCGCCGCGGCGCTGCTCAATGACGTCGGGCCGGAGATCGAGGCGGCGGGGTTGAGCCGGATTCGCGGCTATGTGGGCAAGGGCAGCAGCTGCCCGACGTGGATGCACGCGGCGCGCACGCTCGCCGAGGGGAACGGCGACGTCTATCCCGATTGGGAGATCGAGGATTGGCTGGCGATGGCCAAGCGGCTGTATCGCCTGACCAGCAGCGGCCGCATTGTGCTCGACTACGATCTGAAGATCGCCGAACCCTTCCGCACGCCGGGGAACGAGGCGGGGGCGGATATGTGGGCGGCGCTGTCGGCGCTGCGAGACACGCCGACACTGATCGTTCGCGGCGGCCGATCCGACGTGCTGTCGCAGCCGGTCGCCGAGCGGATGCTGGCGGCGCTCGACCAGGCGGAGCTGGTGACGCTGCCCGGTGTCGGCCACGCCCCGACGCTCGCCGAAGAGCCGCTGCGCGATGCCATCGACCGACTGCTGGATCAGGCGCGCGCGTGAGCGAAGCGGGAATGCCGGCGGCGGTTCCGCCGGCCAAGGAACCGGCCAATGAACCAGACGGGGCGCCGCGGATCGCGACGCTGGATATCCTGCGCGGGATCGCGATCCTCGCCATCCTGTTCATGAACATCAGCGAGATGGGCGCGTCGATGACCGCCAATTGGTCGGACCTGCACCATCTCGGCTGGAGCGCGAGCGACCGGATCGTCTGGTGGCTGCGCACGATCCTGATCGAGGGCACGCCGCGCGCGATGCTGCAGATGCTGTTCGGCGCGGGCATGCTGATCCTGACCGACCGCATCGATGCGCGGTCGAGCGATCCGCTCAGCGTTCCGCTGCGCTATGGCTGGCGCAATCTGGTGCTGTGGGCGTTCGGCATGGCGCACATGCTGTTGCTGCTGTGGCCGGGCGACATCCTGCACAGCTATGCGGTGGCGGCGATGATCGCGTGCCTGTTTCGCGGGCTGCCGCCGCGGGCGCTGCTGGTGCTGGGCCTGTCCTATGCCACGTTCACGATGGCGCTGGGGGTGAGCACCGTCTCGCACCGGCTCGCCGATCCCACCGCCGCGTTTGCGAGTGCGACCCGCACCGCGAAGGCGGACGACGCGGCGGTCGCGCGCGAAGACGCGTTCGGCCACGGCACGATGGCGCAATGGACCGCCGGGCAGCGCGCGGTGTCGATGGATCGGCTGCGCAACGAGGAAGTGGTGATCGTCTGGGAAGCCGCGGCGACGACGCTGATCGGCGCGGCGCTGTTCCGCTGGGGCGTGTTGCAGGGGGCCTGGTCGCGGCGGCGGTATGGGTGGCTGCTCGCGGTGGGATACGGCATCGGTGTGCCGCTGCGCCTGTACGGCGGGTGGGAAGCGACCCGGCTGGAGGGCGGGTTCGACGTCGCCTGGTTGTGGGAGGATTTCGCCCGGCTCGCGATGACGATGGGGCATCTCGCCGCGGTGATGCTGGCGGTACAGGAGGCGCCGGGGCGGCGGCTGTTGCAGCCGTTCGTCGCGGCGGGACGGACCGCGCTGACGCTCTATGTCGCGCAGACTCTGATCGTGTCGTGGTTGATCTTCTCGCCGATCGGGCTGGGGCTGTACGGTCGGCTCGACTGGACGGCGATGATGGCGGTGGCGGTGGCCGTGAACGCGCTGCTGCTGTGGGGCGCGAATGTCTATGTCCGTCACTTCCGCATCGCGCCGGTGGAATGGGCGTGGCGGTCGATCGTCGAACGGCGGATGCTGCCGCTGCGCTGATCGCGATTCGCCGGGGCAAAGCGGTTTCGTCGGCGATGCGAACGGGGTACAGCCCGGCGCGATGCACCAGCCGGTCCATATCCTCCACCTGCATTCCAGCTTCAGCCTAGGCGGCAAGGAAGCGCGCGCGGTGCGCCTGATGAACGCCTTCGGCGACGCGGCGCGGCACACGATCGTCAGCGGCATGCCCGACCAGCTTGGTGCGCGCGCGCAGATCGCGAAGGGCATCCGCTACGAAATCGCGCAGGACCCGCCGCCGCTGACCGGGCGACCATCGGTCGCGCGCTATGAGGCGCTGGCGCGCTACATGCGGCGCTTCGATCTGGTGCTGACCTATAATTGGGGCGCGATCGACGGGGTGATGGCGCGCCGCGTCTTCCCCAAGGGCATGCCGCCGCTGGTCCACCACGAAGACGGGTTCAACGCCGACGAGGCGGGCGGACTGAAGATCGAACGCAACGTCTATCGCCGCATGGCCTTGGGGGCGGCGCATGCCTTGGTCGTCCCGTCGGAGGTGTTGGAAGGCATTGCGCGCACGACGTGGAAACAGCCGGCCGGCCGCGTGCACCGCATCGCCAACGGCATCGACACGGCGCGCTACACGCAAAAGCCCGAATTGCGCGCGATCCCCGGCTTCCTGCGCGATCCCCGCGACGTGGTGATTGGCAGTCTGGCGGGCCTGCGCGAGGTGAAGAACCTGCCGCTGCTGGTGCGCGCGTGCGGCGGCCTGAGCGGTCGGTTCAAGCTGGTGATCGTCGGCGAAGGGCCCGAGCGAGACGCGATCCTCGCCGCGGCCAAGGCGATGGGGATCGCCGAGCGGCTGGTGCTGCCCGGCTTCCTCGACCGGCCGTATCGCTTCGTCGGGCAGTTCGACATCATGGCGCTGGCGTCGAAAAGCGAGCAGCTGCCGATCAGCGTCGTCGAGGGGATGGCGGCGGGGCTGCCGATCGTCAGCACGCCGGTGGGCGATGTGCCGCGCATGGTCGCGGCGGAGAATGCGCCCTTCGTCACCGGCGGCGACGAGGTGCTGCTGCGCGATGCGTTGCAGGCCCTTGTGTCGGACGCCGCATTGCGCCGGCGGGTCGGCGCGGCCAATCAGGCGAAGGCGCGGGCCGATTACGATGCGGACACGATGATCGCGCGCTACCGGACGCTGTACGAGGACGCTTTGGGGCGGCCCGGCGCGCTGGGGTAGTTCGCATAAAAATGCGAAGTCGCGTTCCCATTCCTCCCCCGCCAGGGGGAGGTGGCATGCCGTAAGGCATGACGGAGGGGGAGGTCAGGGTAGCGGCCTGTTATCCTGGACGTTCCTTTCCGCCCCCTCCGTCACCGCCTTCGGCGGCGCCACCTCCCCCTGGCGGGGGAGGAATGATCCGCTACGCCGAAGAGTGATCCGTCTTGGCCGATCAAATCTCCGTCAGGTCCACCGCGTTGCGCGTCACGAAGGCGAGCGTTGCCGGATCGGCCTCGCCATGGGCGAGCAGGGCGAGATCGCTCGCGCCCTGAAGCAGGCCGTCCTCGACCTCCGGTTCCTGGGCTTCGGCCGCCTCGACCGTGCCGGCGAGAATGTCGCGCGCCTGATCCTTGCCATAGGCGCTGGCAAAGGCGGCGAGCGCGGTGGCGAAGCATTCGCGATCGGTGACCGGAGCCGCCGGGCGGTGCTGGAGCGAAGCGCAGGCGGCACCCAGCACATAGCCGCGTGACCAGGCCGATCCGGTGGCGCCGCCATGCGGCACCGCGCCCGCGGCATAGCCCAAAGCGGCGAACTGGCCCGACAGCAAGGCGTCGAGCGGACCGCTGGGCAGCGGCATGGGGGCAGGCTTGCGGGAACGGGGTGTGCGCTTGGGCGCGATCAAAGTGTCGAGAACCCCCATGGGTCGATGATCCCTCGGCAGAAGAAGACGTGTCGTGTCGCGCCTCTCTGCCGCAATCGGGTTAACCGCCGCCTAAGCCTGCCGCAGATCCGGTGGTGCATGCGGTTAGTACACGTTGCATTTTCTTCGCTTCGCCGCGTTCATCTTGTATAGCCGGCGGGATTTGTTCCCAGCGAGGTTGGATTTTCCGTGTTCAAGGGCCTGAAGCCGATCGTGTATAATGGCCGTGAGGTCTGGCCGCTGGTCGAGGGCGGCAAGGGTGTCGCCGCGACCAACCATGCCTCCGCGGGCGCCTGGGCGGCAGCGGGCGGGATCGGCACCGTCTCGGCGGTCAACGCCGACAGCTACGATCCCGAAGGCAAGATCATCCCGCAGGTCTATCGTGCGCTGACGCGGCGTGCCCGCCATGAAGAGCTGATCGAATATGCCATCGAAGGCGCCGTTCAGCAGGTGAAGCGCGCGTTCGAGATCGCGGGCGGCAAGGGCGCGATCAACATCAACGTGTTGTGGGAAATGGGCGGCGCGCAGCGTGTGCTGCACGGCGTGCTGGAGCGGACCCGCGGCATGGTCGCGGGCGTCACCTGCGGCGCGGGCATGCCCTACAAGCTCAGCGAGATTGCGGCGTCGTACGAAGTGTCGTACCTGCCGATCGTCTCGTCGGGCCGTGCCTTCCGCGCACTATGGAAGCGCGCCTATTCGAAGGCGGCGAACTGGCTGGCGGCGGTGGTGTACGAGGACCCGTGGCTGGCCGGTGGCCACAACGGTCTGTCCAACGCCGAAGACCCGCTGAAGCCGCAGGACCCGTACCCGCGCGTCGCCGAGCTGCGCAGCGTGATGCGCGAAGGCGGTATTCCCGACAGCACGCCGATCGTGATGGCCGGCGGCGTCTGGTATCTGCGCGACTGGAACGACTGGATCGATAATCCCGAGCTCGGCACCATCGCCTTCCAGTATGGCACGCGCCCTCTGCTGACGCAGGAAAGCCCGATTCCCGAAGAGTGGAAGGCCCGCCTGACGCAGATCGAGGAAGGCGATGTCCTGCTGCATCGCTTCTCGCCGACGGGCTTCTATTCGTCGGCGGTACGCAACCCGTTCCTGCGCAACCTGGAGGCGCGGTCCGAACGCCAGATCGCCTTCTCGACCCAGGAGGCGGGCGACCACGTCTTCCAGCTCGACGTGGGCGTGAAGGGCAAGAATTTTTGGGTGACGCGCAACGATCTGCTGCGCGCGCGCCAGTGGTTCGGCGAGGGCTACACCGATGCGCTGAAGACGCCGGACAATACGCTCGTTTTCGTGACGCCGACCGAAAAGGGCGTCATTCGCAAGGATCAGGCGGACTGCATGGGCTGCCTGTCACAATGCGCCTTCTCGAGCTGGGCGGATACCGAGACGAATTCGACCGGTCGCCTTGCCGATCCACGCAGCTTCTGCATCCAGAAGACGCTGCAGGACATCGCGCACGGTGGCGACGTCGACCAGAACCTGATGTTCGCCGGTCACGCCGCCTACAACTTCAAGCGCGATCCCTTCTATTCGAATGGCTTCGTGCCGTCCGTGAAGCAGCTGGTCGACCGCATCCTGACCGGCGACTGATCGTGCTGCTGATTGCCGGGACGATCCGCCTGCCCGCCGACCGGCTGGCGGCGGCGCGCCCGGCGATGCGCGCGATGGTTGAGGCGAGCCGGGCCGAGGGTGGATGCCTTGGCTATAGCTACGCCGAGGACGTGCTTGAGCCGGGGCTGATCCACGTCGCGGAGCGCTGGCGGGATCGCACTGCGCTGGAGCGACATTTCGCGACGCCGCACCTGGCCGCGTGGCGTGCGTGCTGGCCGGAATTCGGCATCGGCGAGCGTGCGTTGACGCTGTTCGAGACGGACGACGGCACGCCCACATGACGCCAAGGGTGGCCGCGGCGCTGGCTGATGTAGCGCAACTGATGCGGCCGGCGCGCCATCCCTGGTGGATCATCGGCAGCGGCGCGGTCGTGTTGCATGGCGCGGAGGCCGGCGACGTTCACGACATCGATGTGCTGATTGATCGCGCGGATGCTGCCGCAGTGCTGGCGGCGGCCGGGGTAGCGCCGCTGGCGATGCCGCCGGACCCGCTCTTCCGATCGGATATCTTTGCCGTGTGGCAGGGCGCGGATGTGCCGGTGGAGATCATGGCAGGCTTCGCCATCGCCGGTCCGCAGGGATGGTCGCCGGTGTGCCCCGCAACGCGGGAGGCGATCGTTGTGCGCAACGCGACGCTGTTTGTGCCGGCACGATCGGAGCTGATCGCGCTGCTGCGCCATATGGGGCGGCCTAAGGACCTGCGGCGGGCCGCGGCGTTGGAGGAGCGGGAGCCGGGTTGAGGCTCGACCCCCGCTCCATAAGGTTAGTTGGCGACGGTGCCGACCACGGCGCCGGCCGTGCCACCGACCGCGGCCCCCTTTTCGACGCTGCCGCCCGTCGCCGCAGCGACGCCCGCACCACCCGCGGCGCCGATGCCCGCACCCTTGAGCGTCGAGCAGGCCGACAGGCCGGCAGCGGTGCCGAGGAGAAGGAGCGTGGCGGCGATCGGTTTGAGCGTCATGGGTTAGGCATCCTGTCAAATGGGGTGCCGCGTTCAATGTTGCCGCGCAGCAAAGGTTGCGCGACCCCATGAAATATCACGATTTGTTACATTCGCACCGGAGGCGTCACACCCAGCCGTCGAGTACCTGATCGGGCGGGCGGTGGCCGTCCGCCCACATGCGGATGTTCTGAATGACCCGCTCGCCCGACGCCTGACGCCCTTCGAGTGTCGCCGAGCCCATGTGCGGCGTCATCACCACATTGGGCAGCGCAAGCAGGCGCGGATCGATCCGCGGTTCGTGCTCCCAGACGTCGAGCCCGGCTCCGGCGAGTCGACCCGCCTCCAGCGCATCGACCAGCGCGACCTCGTCCACGATGCCGCCGCGCGAGGTGTTGATCAGATAGACGTGCGGCCGCATCAGCCCGATACGTCGCGCGTCGATCAGGTCGCGGCTGTCGGTGTTGAGCGGCGTGTGGATCGTCACGATGTCGGCGAGCCCGAGCAGGTCGTCGAGATCGGCGTGGAAGGTCGCACCCAGGTCCGCCTCGACCACCGCCGGCAGGCGGCGGCGGTTGTGATAATGGATCGACAGGCCAAAGGCGCGGGCACGGCGCGCGACCGCCTGGCCGATGCGGCCCATGCCGACGATGCCCAGCGCCTTGCCGCCGATCCGCCGGCCCAGCATGCCGCCGGGGCTCCAGCCATGCCATTCGCCCGACCGGACGAGCTTCTCGCCCTCTGCGAGCCGGCGGGGGACGGACACGATCAATGCCATCGCCATGTCCGCCGTGTCTTCGGTCAGCACACCCGGCGTATTGGTGACGATGATGCCGCGGGCGCGCGCCGCTTTCAGCGCGATATGGTTCACGCCGGCGCCGTAATTGGCGATCAAGCGCAGCCGCTCGCCCGCGCCCTCAATCAGCGCCGCGTCGATCTCGTCGGTGACGGTGGGGACCAGCACGTCGCAGTCGGCCATCGCCGCGGCGAGCTGATCGCGCGTCATCGGCGTATCGCCTCGGTTGTTCGCCGTGTCGAACAAATCCTCCAGCCGCGTCATGATCGAGTCGGTCAACTCGCGCGTGACGATCACGCGGGGCGCGCGCGGCGCCGGCGGACGGGGGCTGGTATCTGGCATCGCGCGTCCGGCTTGGCGAAGGTGCGGGCGAACGTCAACGCATCGTTGCCACCGCGCGCGGTGGCGCTAGAGAGAGGATATACGAGAAAAAGGGACAGTGACGATGCGCCATCGGATCTGGGCGGCAGCGGTGCTGGCGGCGGTCGCTATCGAAGGCGGCGCGCTGGCGGCCGACGCCAAGAAGACATTGCCATATTATGCCTCGATCAACGCAGGCCGCGCGCGGATGCGGACCGGGCCGGACAAGACCTATCCGGCGAGCTGGCTGTATCAGCGCGCCGATCTGCCCGTGCGGGTGGTCGCCGTGTTCAAGCAGTGGCGCAAGGTGGAAGACCCGGACGGCACGCAGGGCTGGATGCTGGCGGCGCTGCTCAGCGAACGCCGCACCGGCATCGTGCGTGGCCAGCAACCCGCCGATATGCGGGCGCAGCCGTCCGCCGGTGCCGGCCTGTCGTGGCGCGCAGCCCCAGGCGTGGTCGGGCGGCTTAGCGAATGCGGCAATGGCTGGTGCCGTTTCGACGTGAAGGGGCAGGCGGGCTATGTCGAGGTGTCGCACCTGTGGGGCGTCGAGCCCACCGAACGGCTTCCGTAAAAGGTGGTAACCAGCCGTTAGTGCAATTTGGGTTAGCGCGCAGAGGTATAGGAGCCGCCGCGCGTGATCCCGACCGAGCCTTTACCGCTTCACCACAGCTGGCCCCTTTGGATGGCCGAGCGCTTCGATCTGGGGCGTGTGATCAAACTGGACAGTGCGCCATCCGACCCGGTTCGAATTCCGCTCGACACGTCCGCGAACGCGTGGAGCTGCGAACTGGCCGGGCAGCGGCTTGACTGGGGCACGGACGTCCGCCGCCTGTTCGGCTATCCCACGAGCCATTGTCCGCAGCGCGAAGAGGTCGTGACGCTGTACGAGGAATCGTCGCGGGCGGCGATGGAGCGGCTGCGCGCCCATGCGATCCGGCATCGGCGCGGCTTCACGCTCGATATCGCGATTCGACCGGTCGATGGCGGGCGCCGTTGGGTGCGACTGGTCACGATGCCGGTGTGCGAGGGCAAGGCCGTGACCTGCCTGAAGGGTTGGAAGGCTGACGTATCGCACCTCTATGGCGACGCGGCGCCGATGCCGGTGCCCGCACCGCCGCTCAGTCGCGGATAGGCTTGGGGCGCTGGCGGCTGGCGAGCCACAGTCCGGCGGCGATCTGCGCGACAGCGTAGACCCGGCGACGGACCGGGTGGCCGACGAACGGTCGAACCACCCGCTCTGCGCCCAGCGCCGTATCCTTCCATAAATCGACATGGCGATCGGGTTGGGCAAGGCCGATCAGGCCGTCACCGACCATGAAGATCGCCGCCATCTCAGCCGCGCGGGCAGGCCAGGGGCTGCCCATCAGCGCGCGCCGTGCGTCGGTCGCCATGCCCTCATCTCCTCTACCGCGACGCTGCGCCGCAGGACTTTTGCGTCGGGATCGACGATGTAGTGCGTGCCGACCGGAATAGTAAGCGTGCCGCGGCCGTCGGTCATCGACAGGCGCGTGGTGGTGGTGCCGATTTGCACGTCGATCGGCATGGGGAAGGCGCCGCCGCCGGGCACGGTCCACGCGAAGGTTACGCGGTCGCCGGCGCGCGTCTCGACGAGGTCGGGTAGGGCTGCCTGGCGCAGATAGACGTCGAAGAACCAGCGATAGTCCTTGCCCGTCACCTGCCGGACGAGCGCCTCATATTCTGCGGTCGAACCAAAGCGGGGGCGGAAATTGCCGGGGCGCGGATCCGCGCGCCCGTACACCGCCAGTCGCGTGACCGTCCAGAAGGCATCGTCGCCGATTAGCCCACGCAGGGTGTGGAGCATCCACGATCCCTTGTAATAGATGTCCTGGCCCGCGCCGCCCTTGTCGGGTTCGTACACCTCTTCTTCGGTCAGGACCTTGCCCTTCACGATCGGCTGGGCGTTCGCGATCTTGTCGCGTTCGGCCTGCATCATCGCGTCATAGCGCGCGCGGCCTTCGCGCCACTGGCCATAGGCAGGCTGCATGTAGGTGCCATAGCCCTCGTGCAGCCAGTAATCGTCCCAATTGGCCGCGGTAAGCTGGTTGGCGAACCATTCGTGGGAGAATTCGTGCTGGAACAGCCAGTCGAAGCCCTCCAGCGTCTTGGCGTAATCATTGCCGTAGGCGTTGATCGTCTGGTGCTCCATCCCCTTGTGCGGGGTCTCGACGACGCCGACCTTTTCATCGCCGAAGGGATAGGGGCCGACCATGGTTTCGAAGAAATCGAGCGTCGGCGCGAATTCGGCGAACAGGCGTTCGGCCTGCGCCTTCTCGCCGGGCAGATACCAGTAGGACATGGGGATCGTGTTGCCGAAACGGCTTTTGTAGATGCCGCTGATCTCTTCATACGGCCCGACGTTGAGCGCGATGGCGTAGGTGTTGGGGTTGCGCGTTCGCCAGTTCCAACGGGTGCGCCCGTCGGGCAGGGTGTCGACGCCGATCAGGCGACCGTTGGAGGGCGCCTTCAAGCCCTTGGGTACGATGATGTGGATATCGACCAGCGCGGGTTCGCCGGTCGGAAAGTCGAGGCACGGCCAGAACAGGTCGCAGCCATAGCCTTCGGATGTGGTCGCGAACCAGGTGCGACCGTCGGGCGTTTTCGACCAGACCATCCCGTCGTCCCATGGCGCGCGCACCGCGACGTGCGGCTGGCCGCCGTAGACGATGCGCGCGGTGACGCTGTCTCCCGCTTTCAGCGCGTGCGGCAGACGGATGGCGAGGCGGCCTTCGGGGTTCGACCAACTCGTCGGCGTCAGGGGCGTGCCGTCGATGGTGATCGCGGTGACGGGCAGGTTGCGGTCGAGGTCGATCAGCAGCGTTGCGACGGGCGCGGTGGCGGTGAAGCGCAGCGTCGCGATGCCGTTCAGCGTTTCGGTGTCGGGCAGCACTTCGAACGTCAGGTCGGCATGGTCGAAGCGGAGCGCGAGCTGTTCGGCCGGGCGAACGCCGCCCGAGGTTTGGGTAAGGGGCGTGATCGCGGGCTCGCCCTTCTTGGGGAGCGGTGTGGCGGCGGCGGCGGCGGCGGCGAGCAGGGCGAGGAGAAGCATGGGGCTTTCTTACGCGCCCGATCCGCCGCGGGGGAGGGGGGCAAAGTGCGTGCTGACGCTGCTCGCCAGCAGTGCCCCAAATTCTTCGTCACCCCGGACTTGTTCCGGGGTCCACTCTGCGGCGCGGGGGCGGCTGGAGGCTCAAAGCATCCCCCCGCGGCCCGGTGGACCCCGGAACAAGTCCGGGGTGACGGGGGGCGGCTGCTTGCCGCCCTCCACAACGTTACTTTTTCGCCTGGTCTTTCTTCCACGCCTGATAGGCATCCACTGCGTCGTCCTGCTTCAGTACGCGGGACATCGGGTCGACGACGATATGCGCGCCGGCCGGCACGGTGATCGTCGCAAGGCCGCCCGTCATCGGCACCTTGCGCACGACGTCGTCCACGGCGACCTCGACGGGGAGCGGGAAGGGCTTGCCGGTCGGGGCGACCCATTTCAGCGTCAGCTGCGTCGCGTTGCGGTTGACCACCAGCTTCGGCAGCGCGGCCTGATAGAGGTAGGTGTCGAAGAACCACTGCCAGTCCTGCCCGGTCACCTGATTGACGATCGCGATGAATTCGGGCGTCGTCCGGAACTGCGGCGTGAAATTGCCGGGCGCCGGATCGGGGCGGCCATAGACCTCGCGCCGCAAGATTTCCCCGAAGGCTGCGTCGCCGACGGCGTTGCGCAGCGTGTGGAGGACCCACGATCCCTTGTTGTAGATATCGCTGCCGCGGCCGGGCGCCTTCTCATACACCTCTTCGGCGGCCTGCGGCTTGCCGGTGACGAGGGGCGATTCGTTGAGGATCGCCGGGCGGCTCGCCAGCATCATCGCGGTGTAGCGCCCATCGCCCTCGCGCCAGCGGCCGTACAGCGGCTGCATATAGGCGGTGAAGCCTTCGTGCAGCCAGAAGTCGTCCCAGTTGCTCGCGGTGAGCTGATTGGCGAACCATTCGTGACCGAATTCATGCTGGAACAGCCAGTCGAACCCCTCGGGCGCCTTGGCGTAATTGTTGCCATAAGCGTTGATCGTCTGGTGCTCCATGCCCTTGTGCGGCGTCTCGACCACGCCGACCTTTTCGTCCGCCCAGGGGTAGGGGCCGACGGTCGATTCGTAGAAGTCGATCGTGGGGGCGAACTCGGCGAAGAGTTTCTCCGCTTTTTCCTTTTCGCCGGGCAGATACCAATAAAACATCGGGATCTCATTGCCGAAGCGGCTCTTGTAGGTGCCGGCGATCTGTTCATACGGCCCGACGTTCAGCGCGATGCCGTAGAGGTTCGGGTGCTTCGCCTCCCAGTTCCACGTCGAGCGGCCGTCGTCGAGGCGATCGACGCCGAGCAGCTTGCCGTTCGACGGCGCCGACAGCCCCTTGGGCACGGTGATGTGCAGCGTCACCTTCTGCGGCTCATAGGTCGGGTAATCGATGCACGGCCAGATAAGGTCGCAGCCCTCCATCTGCACCGCGGTCGCGATCCACGGCTGGCCGTCGGGCGTCTTCGCCCAGACGAAGCCGCCATCCCAGGGCGCGCGCACCGCGGTGTGCGGGCGGCCGCCGTAGACGATCTTGACGGTGAGCTTGGCGTCCTTCGCCGCCTTTTTGGCGAGCGTGATCGTCATCCGGCCTTCGGGGTTGCTGAACCCCGCGTCGACGCCGTCGACCTGCACAGCCGTGACGGTAAAATTCTTGTCGAGATCGACGACCAGCTTGTTGATCCGGTCGCGCGCGGTGAAGGTGAGCGTCGCGGTGCCGTTGATCACTTCGCGGACCGGATCGACCTCGATCGCGAGATCGGCGGTATCGAGCGTCACCTTCTTCTGCGCCGGATCGAGCGGGCCACCGGACAAAGCGGTCTGCGCGGTGATCGGCGGCATGCCCTTTTCCGCAGCGTGGACCCCCGTCGACAGGAGCAGCAGGGCAGCGAAGGGCAGGCGTGGCGACATCGGTTTCTCCCTGGGGACAGGCGAGCGCCGGTTTCCACGCTGGGCCGGGCGATGACAAGTCCGAAGCGAGGGGGCCGAAGCGATTGGCTCGAACCCGATCGACCCCACAGGCTTGCATACCGACCCGTAACGATTGATGCCTATCGCAAGCCACCCCATATAGGCGACAAGGCCGCCCCGGTATCGGGCGGCGTCGGAGTATCCATGACCCTATTTCCCGTCCTTCCCCTGCGCGATATCGTCGTTTTCCCGCACATGATCGTGCCGCTGTTCGTCGGCCGCGACAAATCGGTCGCGGCGCTGGAAGCGGCGATGAACGCCGACAAGGAAATCTTCCTCGTCGCGCAGCTCGACCCCGCGCAGGACGATCCGGCGCGCGAAGACCTGTATGAGGTCGGCGTCACCGCGACCGTGCTGCAGCTGCTGAAGCTGCCCGACGGCACCGTGCGCGTGCTGGTCGAGGGCAAGGCGCGCGGACGGCTGGTCGAGCTATCCGAGGCGGACGGCTATCTGCAGTCGACGATCGAGATCCTGGAAGAGCGGGTGGCCGAGGGCATTGAGGTCGAGGCGCTGATGCGCTCGGCGGTCGAGCAGTTCGAAACCTACGCCAAGCTCAACAAGAAACTGCCGGCGGAAACCGCGCAGCAGCTGGGCGAGCTGGTCGAGGCGGCGAAGCTGTCCGACGCGCTGATGGCCAACGTCCAGGTCAAGGTCGCCGACAAGCAGGCGCTGCTGGTCGAGCTCGATCCGGTCAAGCGGCTCGAGATGGCCTATGCGCTGATGGAAGGCGAGCTCGGCGTCCTGCACGTCGAGAAGAAGATCAAGAGCCGCGTCAAGCGCCAGATGGAGAAGACGCAGCGCGAATATTACCTCAACGAGCAGTTGAAGGCGATTCAGCGCGAGCTGGGGAACAGCGACGACGAGGGCGACGGCGACGAGATCGCCGAGCTGACCCAGAAGATCGCGACGCTGAAGCTCAGCAAGGAAGCGCGCGCGAAGGCGACGGGCGAGCTCAAGAAGCTGAAGACCATGGCGCCGATGAGTGCCGAGGCGACCGTCGTGCGCAATTACCTCGACGTGCTGCTCGGCCTGCCGTGGGGCAAGAAGAGCAAGATCAAGAAGGACATCGCCGCCGCGCAGGCGGTGCTGGACGAGGATCACTATGCGCTGGAAAAGGTGAAGGACCGGATCGTCGAATATCTCGGCGTGCAGGCGCGCACCAACAAGCTGAAGGGGCCGATCCTGTGCCTCGTCGGCCCGCCGGGCGTCGGCAAGACCAGCCTCGGCAAGTCGATCGCCAAGGCGACGGGGCGCGAGTTCATTCGCCAGTCGCTGGGCGGCGTGCGCGACGAGGCCGAAATCCGCGGCCATCGCCGGACGTATATCGGCTCGCTGCCGGGCAAGATTGTGACCAACCTGAAGAAGGCCGGCACGTCGAACCCGCTGTTCCTGCTCGACGAGATCGACAAGCTGGGCCAGGATTTCCGTGGCGATCCGGCGTCGGCGCTGCTTGAGGTGCTCGACCCCGAACAGAACGGCAAGTTTAACGATCACTATCTCGAGATCGATATCGACCTCAGCGACGTGATGTTCGTGTGTACCGCGAACACGCTCAACCTGCCGCAGCCGCTGCTCGACCGCATGGAGATCATCCGGTTGGAGGGCTATACCGAGGATGAGAAGGTCGAGATCGCCGAACGCCATCTGGTCGAGAAGCAGATCGAGGCGCATGGCCTGAAGGCGGGCGAGTTCACGCTGACGCAAGAGGGGCTGCGCGCGCTCATCCAGCGCTACACCCGCGAGGCGGGCGTGCGCACGTTGGAGCGCGAGATCGCCAAGCTTGCGCGCAAGGCGCTGCGCCAGATTCTGGAGGGCAAGGCGAGCAGCGTCACGATCACGCCGGACAACCTTCACGAATTCGCGGGCGTGCAGAAGTATCGCCACGGCCTCAGCGAAACCGAGCATCAGATCGGCGCGGTGACGGGACTTGCCTGGACCGAGGTCGGCGGCGAGCTGCTGACGATCGAAAGCGTGACGGTGCCGGGCAAGGGTGCGGTGAAGACCACCGGCAAGCTGGGCGACGTGATGAAGGAATCGGTGCAGGCCGCCTTCAGCTTCGTCCAGGCGCGCAGCCCCAGCTATGGCATCAAGCCCTCGCTGTTCCATCGCAAGGACATCCACATCCACCTGCCTGAGGGTGCGGTGCCGAAGGACGGCCCGTCGGCTGGCATCGGCCTCGTCACGTCGATCGTGTCGACGCTGACCGGCGTGCCGGTGAAGAAGGACGTCGCGATGACCGGCGAGGTGACGCTGCGCGGTCGCGTGCTGCCGATCGGGGGCCTGAAGGAGAAGCTGCTCGCGGCGCTGCGCGGCGGCATCACCACGGTGCTGATCCCGCAGGAGAATGAGAAGGATCTCGCCGACATCCCGCAGAACGTGAAGGATGGCCTGACCATCGTTCCGGTGAGCCATGTCGACGAGGTGCTGACGCTCGCGCTGACCGAGCCGCTGGAGGCGATCGATTGGACCGACGCCGACGAACTTGCGGCGCTGCCCCCGGCAGGGGTTGCGCCCGCGGGCGGCGAGTTGCATCACTGAGCACTTGGCGACCCTTAGGGTCCGTGTATTAACGCTATCGAACGGCCGCGTCGGAGAGGGCGCGGCCATAATCATTTGACATGCCCGGCCGCGACAGCGTTATTCGCTGTTCCGGCGGGGCAATGATTCTGACGCTCATGCCAAAGGGGGCAGTAACTCGATGAACAAGCAGGAATTGATCGCGACTGTCGCGGACATGTCGGGCCTCGCCAAGGGCGATGCGGTCAAGGCGGTCGAAGCGGTGTTCGACGCGATCTCCGCAAGCCTCAAGAAGGGCGACGAAGTGCGCCTGGTCGGATTCGGCACCTTTTCGGTGTCGAAGCGCAAGGCGTCGACGGGCCGCAACCCGCGCACCGGCGAGCCGATGACGATCAAGGCATCCAGCCAGCCCAAGTTCAAGGCCGGCAAGGGCCTGAAGGATTCGGTCAACTGATCCCAGCGGGCGGGGCGATATTCGGGCGCAAATTTTTTCGCGCAAGGATTTTGCACTGGACAGGGGGCCACGCCGCCCCCTAAAGGCCCGCCTCCGAACTGTTTCGGGCGCGTAGCTCAGCGGTAGAGCACACCCTTCACACGGGTGGGGTCACAGGTTCAATCCCTGTCGCGCCCACCATATCAGCCCGCCAGGTCGCATCGACCGGCGGGCTTTTTGGTGCGCTGCGTCCGTCGGGCCGCGAGGCGATCACGCGCCGGCCCTGTTGCCCGTTCGTGTCATATCCCTGTCATTTTGTCGTTGCGCCTCGGGAACAATGCGGGGCCCGTGCGCTTTAACGCCTTCACATTTCAGGGAGAGTGGTGATGGTGGACTATACGACCGATCGGACCGGACAGCGCGTCGTGGTGGAACGTCGCGGCGGTGCAGGCCGTGTGCTGGCGATCGTCGCGGTCGTCGCGCTCGTGATCGTCGGCCTGCTGTTCGCGACCGGCTTCTGGAGCGCCAAGGTCACGAAGGAAGGCTCGCTGCCGTCGGTCGACGTCAGCGCCAAGGGCGGTTCGCTGCCGAAGGTCGATCTCGATTCGAAGGAAGTCGTCGTCGGCACCACCGAAAAGACGGTCGAAGTGCCCAAGGTGAAGACCGAGAAGGAAACGATCTCGGTTCCCGCCGTCGGCGTGAAGGACAACGGCGAGAAGTAAGCGCACGCTTCTCGCGTGATGCGACGGGCGTCCTCCGTGGGGAGGGCGCCCGTTTTGTTTGTCGGGCGTTTGTGGCGTTTGGGGTGTCGTGGATCGGCGAGCTGGCCGTGTCCTCCCCCTCCGTCAGCGCTGTGCGCTGCCACCTCCCCCTGGCGGGGGAGGACTGACATGCGTCAAAAGTCCTCCCTCGCTTTAGCGGGGGAGGGGGACCGCGCCCGGAGGGCGTGGTGGAGGGGGCGTTTACGCAGGAGAGCGGCTTGCCGAGATACGTCGGCGGCTCCCCCCTTATTGGTCATCAACTGTAGGCATATTAATCGCTTAGCTCGCGCCGCACCCCGTCGGCAGTGTCACGAAACCGTCGCATCATCGTAACGGAACCGTCTCGAAATCCTCACGATGGCGTCATTCAACGCGCCTAACCGCCGCTTCAGGGATCGGCGAACGGGGGAACCTTGGTCGATCGCGGGCACGCAGCCCGACTTCGCGACAACGCATATCGACCGGGAGCATTTCGATCATGGCGACCACCACGCGCTACGGCAAATTCCTCATGACGTCCGCCGCCTGCCTCGCGCTTGCCGGCTGCGGCGGCGCGGACAACGTCGCTTCGCCCGGCGCGGGCAGCGTGACGATCGTGCAGCCGGCCCCGACGCCGACGCCGACCGCCCCCACGCCGACGCCCAGCGCGATCACCGCGGCGCAGTTCGCCGCCGTCACCACGGTGAACGGCATCTCGATCACCGCCGACGAACAGCTGGCGATCGTGAATGCGGGCAGCAACAATAATACCAACGGCACCGGCGCGCAGATGAACGGCGTGTACCCCGTCTCGTCGACGTCGCTGACCACCGCGACCGACCCGTCGTCGATCAACAGCTTCTTCACCAGCACCAATTACGTCGGCGCACTGAACGGCCCGAGCGACACGAGCTTCCAGGGCTGGACCTGCAACTCGACCGCGGCGGAATTCGGCGGGTCGGGCGCGCGCTGCACCGCGGTGCCGGCGATCGGCACGCTGGCAAGCGGCACCGCCTGTCCGACGGGCACGGTCACCGCGACCGGCGGCAGCGGCACCGCGACCGCGGCGACGGTCGGCGGGTTCAAGGTGTGCGACATCCCGCAGGCGATCACCACCAGCCTGACGCTGCCGCGCATCCCCGGCATCGCCTATCGCCTGACCGGCCAGACCGAGGTCGGCACCGATCTGGGCTCGACCGGCGGCACCGGCGCGACGCTGACGATCGAGGCGGGCGTGACCGTCTTCTCCAACGCCAATGAGGCGACCAACGACCTGCTGCTGGTCAACCGCGGGTCTAAGCTGGTGGCGATCGGCACGCGCGACGCGCCGATCATCTTCACCTCGCAGCAGAACGTGACCTCGGCGACCGGCGAATCAGAAACCAGCCAGGGCCATTGGGGCGGCATCATCCTGCTCGGCCGCGCGCCGACCGGCGTGTGCGCCAGCGGCACCGGCCCGAACAATGCGGCGGGCAGCTCGACCACTTGCCAGCAGGCAATCGAGGGCGTTACCGGCCGCTTCTACGGCGGGCCGACCGTGGCCGACTCGTCGGGCCAGATGTCCTACGTCCAGATCCGCTATTCGGGCATCGCGATCAGCGACGGCAACGAACTGCAGGGCCTGACGCTGGGCGGCACCGGCTCGGGTACGATCATCGACCATCTCCAGAGCCACAATTCGGCGGATGACGGCATCGAAATCTTCGGCGGCAACACCAACATCAAATATATCGCGGTCACCGGCGCCGACGACGACGGCTTCGACATCGACAACGGCTATCGCGGCTTCATGCAGTTCATGATCGCGGCGCAGCGCGTCGGCGGCGCGACGGTCGACAGCTTCTCGACCGAGATCGACTCGAACAACGCCGAGGATCTGCTGCCGCGCACCTTCTCGACCTACGCCAACTTCACCTTCATCCAGACCGCGCTGGCGCCGGCTGCGATCCGTCAGCGTGGCGGGTCGGACATGCGCTACGTCAACGGCATCGTGAAGACGGTGAGCAACGTCGCCTGCATCAATTTGGTGGCCGGCGAGCAGACCAGCGGCGGCCGCACGACGATCCGGCCGAAGGACGACACGCTGCAGGACTTCGGTCCGCCGACGTTCAACTCGATCTACTTCGCCTGCCAGGGCCGCTGATGCGGCGGGGACGCACCCGTCCCCAGCCAGCATCGGTTCCGGGGTGGCGGCAACGCCGCCCCGGACACCTGTATCTACAGCCTCCTGTCCGGGATTGACGGTCATGTCGCAGCGGCACGCTTTCGCCACCCTTCTTCTACTTTCCACCACGTTGGTGGCGCCGGCCGCGCTGGCGCAGACCAATGGCGCCGGCGCCCCGGCGCAGACCTCGACGCCCGCGACCGCCAGCCCGAGCGGCGCGGCCGACCCGCAGAGCGCGGCGCCGACCTCGACCGATCAGCAGGAGGCGCCCGTCGAGGTGTCCGCGCCCGGCATGAACGGCGATGGCGCGGATATCGTCGTCGTCGGCCGCAACATCCCCAACGTGGTCCGCGCGACGCCGCAGATCGTCTCGGTCCTGTCGACCGCGGATATCGCGCGCACGGGCGAAGGCGACATCGCCGGCGCGCTGACCCGCGTCACCGGCCTGTCGGTCGTCGGCGGCGGTTTCGTCTACGTGCGCGGCCTCGGCGATCGCTATTCGTCGTCGCTGCTCAACGGATCGCCGCTGCCCAGCCCCGAGCCGCTGCGCCGGTCGGTGCCGCTCGACATCTTCCCGACGACGATCGTCGGATCGGCGCTGGTCCAGAAGACCTATTCGGTGAACTATCCTGGCGAATTCGGCGGCGGCGTCATCAACCTGACGACCAAGGCGATTCCAGACAAGAATTTCGTCCAGGTCGGCGGATCGATCGCAGCCGACGATTCGACGACGAGCGAGCTCGGCTACACCTATTACGGCGGTGGCGCGGACTGGATCGGCTATGACGACGGCACGCGGAAAGTGCCCGCGTTCATCCGCAACGCCCCGAAAGGCAGCGGCATCATTCCGGCGGCGCAGGTCGCGCAGCTGTCCAACGCCTCGACGACGCTGCTCCAGCGCAACAACCAGCTGCCCGCAAACTGGTCGGGCGAGATCAGCGGTGGGTCGGTCTACGACATCGGGTCGTCGCGCCTCGGCGTGATCGCGTCGCTCAGCGCCAGCAACACCTTCCGCACGCGATCGGCGGTGCAGCAGGACAGCGTGTCGGCGGACGGCACGCTGCGTAACGATTTCCGTACGCTGCTGACCGACAATCGTATCGTCGCCAACGCGCTGATCGGCCTTGGCCTCGAGTTCGGCGAAAACACGGTGCGCTGGACCAACGTCTATATTCACGACACGTTGAAGCAGGCGCGCGGGTCCGCCGCGGAGCTGTACAACAACGCCAGCGGTCTGCGCTTCCAGCAGAACACCAACTGGTTCGAACGCCAGCTGATCGAGACGCAGCTGGTCGGCGAGTTCAAGATCACCGACGCGTTGAAGGTCGACGCGCGCGGCGCCTACGCCAATTCGAAGCGCAACGCGCCCTATGAGCGGCAGTTCGACTATCTCTGCTCGGCGACGACGACCAACGGTTATCCGATCACCAGCGACGGCATCCAGCAGGCTGGCGGCTTCCAGTGCAACGGCGCCTATCAGGTGACGCAGCGCTTCACGCCCTTCGCCTCGATCATCTTCAGCGAGCTGAACGAGGATCTGTGGACCGGTCAGGCGGACGCGTCGTACAAGATCGATGCCGATCGTCCGATCACGCTGTCGGCGGGGTATTTCTATCAGGACACCAAGCGCCGTTCGTCACGGCTCGTCTTCAACTATCAGACGTCGCGGGGCGGCGGCACCGCGCCGGGCTATCCCTATAATCTGCTGCGGCCGGATTACCTGCTCAGCCCCGACGTGCTCAACAACGCGTGTCCGCTCGATGGCACTGGCGCCTGCACGATCCAGCTGCAATTCAACACGCAGGCGGGCGCCTATCGCTACGATGCGAAGCTCAACGTGCATGCGGGCTATGTCCAGGCCGAGGCGGAGGCGTTCGACGGCCTGCGCGCGGTGATCGGCGTGCGCTACGAAAAGGGCGACGAGCGGGTCACGCCGTTCGGCGTCACTACGGGCGGTACGCGGCTGCGCAACGACTACTTCCTGCCGGCATCGACGCTGACGTGGAATTTCGCGCCCGACATGCAGTTGCGTGCGAGCGCCGCCAAGACGATCTCACGTCCGCAGTTCCGCGAACTTGCACCGCAGCAGTTCCGCGACCCCGATTCGGACCGGCTGTTCTTTGGCAACCCGCTGTTGCGCGACAGCGAGCTGTACAACCTCGAAGCGCGCTACGAATGGTTCTTCAAGCGCGACCAGCGCTTTACGCTGGCGGGTTTCTACAAGCGGATCGATCGCCCGATCGAACAGGTCGGCTTCTACACCGGCGCCGACGACCGGTTGCAGACGGGCTTCACCTATCTGCCCAAGGCCGTGCTGTATGGCGGCGAAATCGAGCTGCAGAAGTATTTCCCGCTCGGTGACCTGTTCGCCGGCAGCGATTTCTTCGCAACGCGGCGCGCCTTGCTGATCGCCAACTACACCTACACCAAGTCGAAGATCACTGCGGACGGCACCTGCGTGCCCAACCCGGCGGTCGACTTCCGCTCGACGGGGACGGGCCTGGCGGGCTGCGGCTCTAAGCTGGGGCCGGCAGGGCTGCTGTTCCGCGATGGCGCGCCGCTGACCGGCCAGTCGGACCATCTGGTCAACGTGCAGGTCGGGATCGAGGACAAGGAATCGCTGTCGCAGATCACCTTGCTGTTCAACTATGCGAGCGATCGCGTGACGAACCGCGGGCCGTCGAACTTAGGCGGCAACACCTTCCAGCCCGATATCGTCGAGCATCCCGGCATCCGCCTGGACCTGGTCGCGCGCCAGGGCGTCAAGCTGCTCGGCGGGGAGTTCGAGATCAAGGCGGAGGCGCGAAACCTGACGCGTACGCGCTATAACGAGAGCCAGACCTTCGCGAGCGGCAAGGAAGTGTACATCAACCGGTACAACCTCGGCCGGGTATTCAGCCTGGGGGTGAGCGCGACGTTCTGAACGTCGAGAGGGTGGGGCGGCGTTTCCGCCTTCAATCCGTCACCCCGGACTCGTTCCGGGGTCCACTCCGCGGCGAGGGGGGAGGCTAGAGGCTCTTACCGTCCCCTTGCGGCCCTGTGGACCCCGGACCAAGTCCGGGCTGACGGGTGGGAGCCGGGGAGGGGCCTACCCCCACACCCGCTCGCGATACCATTTCGTGATGACGTATTTCGTCCCCGCGCGTACCTTCATCCCCTGATGCAGCGTCGCAGGATTGAGCGTCCCGTCGGGGCGGCGGTTGTTCCAGGCGACGAGCTTGCCGGTTTCGGGCTGGACGATCTTGTCGACTGCCTTGAACCGGGTCGCACCGCCGGCTTCGGGCGCGTTGAGATAGACCATCAGCGTCCACGTCCGGTTGCCCGCGACCGAGCAATAGCGGTCATAGTCCGCGCCATCGGGTTCGAAATAGTCGGTATGTCCCTTGAATTCCTGCCCCACCGCATAGCGTTGCCCCTGCAACGGTTCGCCATGCGCGGGGTGAAGGCCGGTGAAGGCGGTGAAGCGCGCCTCGACCGCCTGCACCAGCGGATCGCCCGCGAACAGGTCGCCCGTTTCGCTCGTGCGGAACGCGGCGTCGCCATTGGGGTCGGCGATCGTCGACGGGCGACGCACCGCGTCGATCTGGTCGATCAGGCCTGCGCAGGTGTCGGCGTCGAGGAAGTCGCGGACCAGGAACAGGTCGAGCTTCGGGCTGGGCACTTTCTGCACGCCGGGCTGCGACAGGATGCGGCGGGCGATCGCCTGGCCTTCCAGCCCATTGCCGAGCAGGGTCATATCGGTCATGGCGAGGGTCATATCACCGGCCACGACATGCCGGAAAGGGGGCGCCGAAAAGAGGGTAAGGCGCATAGCACCCCATTGACGCACAAGCGTAACATGGCATGCGTAGGCCGAGGCACGCGAGACGGGACGACATCATGCGCTTGAGAATCGACGCGCGCACGCGGCGCATCCTGCGCCGGCTGCCCGTCGTGAACGTCTACTCGCTCGCCGAGCTGGTGCTGATCGGTGGTCTCGCCATCCAGTCGGCGCGGCTGTTCTGGACGATCGTCACGCCGATCGCGCCGCTGGGCGATTGGCGACCGGCGGAGGTCGCGGTGCCGGGGCGGCCGTATGACGTGCTGGCGGGCTTCGATCCGTTCTTTCGTCTGGGTACGCGCGCGCCGGCGCAGGCCACCGTCACGTCGCTGCAGCTCAACCTGTTCGGTATTCGCGTCGACGAGGCGTCGGGCCGCGGTTCGGCGATCGTCGCGGGGCCGGACAATGTGCAGAAGAGCGTCGCGGTCGGCGAGGAAATTCTGCCCGGCGTCCGGCTGAAGTCGGTGTCGTTCGATCATATCACGATCGATCGCGGCGGCACGGCGGAGGACCTGTATCTGGTCCAGTCGGATGCGCCGGGCGCGGGCGCGCCTGCGGCGATGCCTGCCACGCCGGCCGGTGCCCCGATCGCCCCGCCCGTGACGGACGCCGCGCCGGCGATCAAGGCGAGCCAGATCCGCAACGAGATCGGCTTCATCCCGCGCATCGATGGCGGCCGCATTTCTGGCCTGGTCGTTCGGCCGCAAGGGTCGGGCACGCTGTTCCGCACCGCGGGCCTGCGCGAAGGCGATGTCGTCACCGCGATCGGCGGGCGGCCGGTAAGCGGCCCGCAGGACCTCGATCGCATCGCCGCCGATTTCGCCGGCGGCGGATCGCTTCCCATCACCGTCGAACGCGGCCAGCAGACGCTCGCGCTCGCCCTTACGATCGCTCCGCAATGACCATAAAGATGTTTTACTCCGCGCTGCTGCTGTCGACCGCGGCGCTCGGCCTGCCGATCCCGGCGATGGCGCAGACGACGCTGAACGTGCGCGATGCCGATATCCGCGCATTCATCGCCGATGCCGCGCGGGTGACCGGGCGCACGTTCATCATCGATTCGCGCGTCAACGGCAAGGTGACCGTCGTCACCGACCGGCCGCTGTCCAAGTCCGAATATTTCGAGACGTTCCTGTCGACGCTGCGCGCGAACGGGCTGGTCGCCGTGCCCACCGGTAATGGCGCGTTCCGTATCCAGCCGATCGACAATGCCGCGTCCCAGCCGAGCCGCATCGGCCTGGGCGGCGCGGCGCGCAACAGCTTCGTGACCGAGATCGTGCGGCTGCGATCGGTCGATGCGCAGCAGGCGATCGATACCGTACGCCCGCTGGTCAGCGCGCAAGGCTCGGTCAGCGCCAACCGCGGGTCGAACAGCCTCGTCATCGTCGACTTCGCCGACAACATCCGGCGTATCCGCGAAGTGCTGCGCCGGGTGGACAGCGACAATGCCTCGACCCGCGTCGTCGCGTTGAAGAACGCAAGCGCCAAGGAGATTGCGGCGGCGTTGCAGGGCCTCACCGGCGGAGCGCAGGGCGGGCAAGGCGTTCCGGGCGGCGTCGGGACGAGCGTGACCGCGGTCGATAGCAGCAATTCGGTCATCATCCGCGGCGATCCCTCCAGCGTCGCGCGGCTGGTGTCGGTGGCGCAGGATCTCGACCAGAAGGCGAGGAACGGCACTGAAATCCGCGTCGTGTTCCTGGAGAATGCCGATGCGGCGCAGCTGCTGCCGGTGCTTCAGCAGCTGGTCGGGCAGGCGCCCGATGCGGTGCAGGAAACGCCGCTGTCGCGCACGCAGACGGGGTTCGGCACCAACACCGGCAGTGCGGCGGCAGTGCAGCGCCCGCCGGCCGCCAGCGCTCCGATACAGCAGAGCAGCGGCGGTGGCGCCACCGGCCAGCCGGCGATCACCACCCAGGGCGGCCGCACCGCCGCGGTCGTCACGCGCTTTCAGGGCGCGAATGCGATCGTCATAGCCGCGCCCGCGGACATCCAGCGCCAGCTGTCCGATGTCGTCCGCCAGCTCGATACGCGGCGCGAGCAGGTGCTGATCGAGGGGATCGTCGCCGAGGTCTCCGACGCGACGGTCAATCGCCTCGGCGCGCAGTTCATCCTCGCGAATCCGTCGGGCGGGGCGTTTGCGGCGTCGACCTTCTCGAACAGCGCGCCAAACATCCTCCAGATCGCTGGCGCGATCGGCGCGCGCGAGCTGGGGCGCAACACGACGACGACGATCGCCAATGGCGTGACGACGACGGTGACGACGAACAATGCGTCGGATCAGCTGACGCAGAGCGCGATCAGCTCGATCATCGGATCGTCGGGCGGCTTCGGCGGGTTCGGCGGCAAGGTCGGCGACTTCATCTTCGGCGCGATCATCAACGCCGTGAAGAGCGACACGACGTCGAACCTCTTGCAGGTCCCCCACCTCGTCACGCTCGACAATCAGGAAGCGCACAGCCTGGTCGGGCAGGAAATTCCGATCACCACCGGGCAGGCGCTGTCGAACAATTTCGACAACACCTTCCGCACCACCCAGCGCGAGAATGTCGGCATCGAGCTGACCGCGCGGCCGCAGGTCAATTCCAGCGGTACGGTAAAGCTGAACCTGCGTCTGGAGGTCAGCTCGATCGCCGGGCCGGTGTCGAACGACAATAGCGACCTGATCCTCAACAAACGCGAGATCGAGACGGTGCTGACCGTCGATGAAGGCCAGATTGCGGTGATGGGCGGTCTGCTGAGCGACGAGGAACGGCGGACGATCGAGAAGATCCCGCTGCTCGGCGACATTCCCGTGCTGGGCAATCTGTTCAAGTCGAAGGCGAAATCGCGCAACAAGACGAACCTGATGATCTTCATCCGCCCGACCATCCTGCGATCGGCGGCGGATGCGCGGAGGGTCGCCGAGCAGCGCTACGGTTACCTGCGCTTGCAGCAGGGGTTGCAGTCGCCGGGCGAGGAGCCGTCGATCGACCAGCTGGTGCGCGACTATATGGGCGCCGCGCCGCCGATCCCGTCCGCGCCGGTGCCGGGGAATATCGAGGACCCGCGCGTTGCGCTGCCGGTGCAGCACAATACGACCAGGGTTATCCGGCCGAGGGACCGGTGAGGCGGTTTCTCGCCTCTCCGTCATCCCGGCGAACGCCGGGATCCATGGTTGCGGTGTCTCCGGCAGTGATGCGCGCCATGAGCGTCGCGCGTCCATGGATCCCGGCGTACGCCGGGATGACGGCTAGGGGGATCGTATGACGATGATCATCCGCCCCGGCTCCGAAATCGACGAACCCGCCGCGCTGGCCGACCCGGATGTCGCGCCCGTCGTCGAGCCGACGCCGCCGTTGCCGCTCGATCCGCTGCCGATGCTGGCCATCCCCTATGCGTTCGCGAGGCGGTTCGGCGTCGTCGTGCAACATACCGAGGCGGACGCGCACCTGACCGTGGCGCTGCGCACCGGCGCGGACCCGCGTGCGCTGCTGGAGGTCCGCCGCTACCTCGCCCGGCCGTTCGATGTCGTCATCGTCGAGGCGCCCGCGTTCGATCGTTTGCTGTCCGACAGCTACGCCATGGACGGGCAGGCGAATGCGCTTGCCGCAGTCGGCATGGGCGATGAACTCGACAGCCTCGCCGAAGGGCTGCCGACGGCGGAGGACTTGCTCGACACCGCCGACGACGCGCCGGCGATCCGGCTGATCAACGGCATCATCGCCGATGCCGCGCGCAACGGTGTCAGCGATATCCACATCGAGCCATACGAAACTGGGTTGATCGTCCGCATGCGCATCGACGGCGTATTGCGCGAGACGTTGCGCATGCCGCCGCACGTCGCCCCCGTCGTCGTCAGCCGCGTCAAGGTGATGGCGCGCCTCGATATCGCCGAGCGCCGCGTGCCGCAGGACGGGCGCATGGGGCTGACCTTGGGCGGCAAGCTGCTCGACGTTCGCGTCTCGACGCTGCCGAGCCGCGCGGGCGAGCGCGTCGTGCTGCGTATCCTCGACAAGGACAATGCCGGCATCGACCTTGATGCGCTGGGCATGGACGAGCGGATGTACGCGCTGCTGCGCGGCGCCCTAGCCGAGCCCAACGGAATCATCCTCGTCACCGGGCCGACCGGCTCCGGCAAGACGACCTCGCTGTACGGCGCGCTGCGGTTGCTCAACGACGGCAGCCGCAACATCCTGACGGTTGAAGACCCTGTGGAATATGCCGTCGAGGGGGTCGGGCAGACGCAGGTCAATCCGAAGGTCGGGCTGACCTTCGCCGCGGGGCTGCGCGCGATCCTGCGCCAGGACCCCGACGTGGTGATGGTCGGCGAAATCCGCGATCGCGAAACCGCGGAGATTGCGGTGCAAGCCTCGCTGACCGGGCACCTCGTGCTGTCGACCGTCCACACCAACGACGCGATTGGCGCGATCACCCGCATGCGCGACATGAAGGTGGAGCCGTTCCTGCTGGCCTCGACCCTGCGCGCGGTGATCGCGCAGCGGCTGGTGCGGCGGCTGTGCCCGGCGTGCCGGCGACCGGTGCAGGGGAGCAGTGTAGCGGGCCTGCTCGGGATCGAGCCCGAGGCGACGGTGTACGAGGCGGTGGGCTGCGCGGAATGCAACCACAGCGGCTTCAAGGGGCGGATCGGCGTGTTCGAGGCGGTGCGCGTCGACGATACGATCCGCCGCTTCATCAACGATGGCGCGGACGAGACCGCGATTGCCGCGCATGCCTTTGCGCGCAGCCCGACGCTGGCGCAGGCGGCCGAGGCGCTGGTGCGGCGCGGGCTGACGACGCCGGAAGAGGCTATCCGCGTGAGCCGGCGCGATGCGACGGACGTGGTGGATGAGGTGGAGGCGTGACGACCCTCCCCCTTCCGGGGCTGCGCCGCTCCCACCCTCTCCCAATGGGAGAGGGGAGAGCCGCTGAAGGCGGCGAAGGTTGAGGGCGGCTCGGCATGGCTGACTTCGACTATCTCGCCATCGACACGCGCGGACAGGAGCAGCGCGGGCATGTCGCGGCGGCGGATGCGGACGCGGCGCGGGCGCAGCTCGATCGGCGCAAGCTGTTCGTCGTGCGGCTCGATCCGGGCGCGCCGCCGGTCGCGCAGAGCCGGCCGCTATTCGGCATCCGGCTGGGCGCCAAAAAGATGAGCAACAAGCAGCTGACGCTCTTTACGCGCCAGCTCGCGACCCTGAACCGCGTCTCGCCGCTGGAGGAATCGCTGCGCACCATCACGCGCCAGACCGAGCAGGAGAGCGTCCGCGGGATCGTATCACAGGTCCATGCCGGCGTGGTCGAGGGGCGGCGGCTGGCCGATTCGATGGCGCGCGCGCCCAAGAGCTTCCCGCCGCTGTACCGCGCGATGGTGGCGGCGGGCGAGAGTTCGGGCAGTCTGCCGACGATCCTCGATCGGCTGGCGGCGCTGCTTGAACGGCAGGCGGAAATCCGCGGCAAGCTGATCACCGCACTCGCCTATCCGACGATCCTGGCCGTGGTGGCGCTGGGCGTCGTTACCGCGCTGATGATGTTCGTGGTGCCGCAGGTCGTCGAGCAGTTCGATACCGTGGGGCAGGAGCTGCCGTTGCTGACGCGCGTCGTCATCGCCCTGTCCGACATACTGGTCGGTTATTGGTGGGTGCTGGCGTTGGTGCTCGGCCTGATCGGGGTCGGCGGCGCCTATGCAATGCGCGATCCGGCGATCCGGCTGTCGTTCGATACCGGGCTGCTGCGCCTGCCGCTGCTCGGCCGCCTGCTGCGCGACCTGCATGCCGCGCGCATGGCGCGGACGCTGTCGACGATGGTCGCGAGCCGACTGCCGTTGCTGGAGGGGCTGACGCTGACGGCGAGCACGATCCACAACCGTCGCCTGCGCGTCGCGTCGGACGAGATCGTCGAGGCGATCCGTTCGGGCGGCAGCCTGTCGGCGGCGATGCGGCGCGCGAACGTCTTCCCGCCGCTGCTCACCTATCTCGCGGCCAGCGGCGAGGCGGCGGGGCGGCTCGACGAGATGCTCGAACGCGCCGCCGACTATCTCGAGCGTGAGTTCGACCGCTTCACCGCGACCGCGCTGTCGCTGCTCGAACCCGCGATCATCGTGCTGATGGGCGGCATCGTCGCGACGATCGTGCTATCCATCCTGCTCCCCATCCTCCAGCTCAACACGCTGGCAGGCCAGTAAGGATCATCATGCGTATCAAGCAGAAAAAGCCGCACCGTCGCGAAGAGGGCTTCACGCTCGTCGAACTGATGGTCGTGATCGTCATCATCGGCCTGCTCGCCGCGATCGTCACGTTCAATGTCCTGCCCGCGGGCGACAAGGGCAAGATCACCAAGGCGAAGGCCGACATCAGCACGATCGAGGGCGCGTTGGAAATGTATCGCCTGCAGATGAACGGCTATCCGACGACGTCGCAGGGCCTGCAGGCGCTCGTCACCGCGCCGAGCGGCGTGAATGCCGCCGAATATCAGAAGGGCGGCTATATCAAGAAGCTGCCCAACGATCCTTGGGGCCGGCCGTATCTCTACGCTTCGCCCGGCCAGCATGGCGAGGCCGATGTCTGGAGCCTGGGGGCGGACGGCAAGGAAGGCGGCGAGGGCGCCAACGCCGATATCACCAGCTGGCAATAACGTGCCGCGCCGCCGCCTCTCGGATACGGGATTGCGCCGTGTCTGGTGTAAAGCCCAACAGGGCTTCACGCTGATCGAGCTGATGGTGGTCGTGACCATCATCGGGCTGGCGGCGGCCGTGGCAGTGTGGAACATGCCCGATCCGCGCGGCCGGGTGGCGGATGAGGCGGCGCGCTTCGCGGTGCGCGCGCGGGCGGCGCATGATGCGGCGATCGTCGAAGCGCGGCCCGTCAGCCTGTGGGTGACGGCGGGCGGCTATGGCTTCGACCGGCGGATCGCGGGGCAATGGGTCGCGGTGGCGGACACGCCGCTGCGGGTCGAACGCTGGAGTGCGGGCACGGACGCCGCGATCGGCGACGCCAACGGGCGGCTGCGGATCGTCTATGATCCCACCGGCCTTGCCGACCGGCCGGCACAGGTGACGCTGACCCGCAGCGGCGCGCGCGCGGTGATCGATATGGACGCGGACGGCAGCGTGCGGGTGGCGAGCTGATGGGCCGCGCCGGCGACCGGCAGGAGGGGGGCTTTACCCTCATCGAGATCATGGTCGCGCTGGCGGTGTTCAGCTTGGCCGTGCTCGCACTGCTGCGGCTGGAGACGGCGACGATCCGCGGTGCGCGCGTGCTGGACGACAGTCTGGTGGCGGGGATCGTGGCGCGCAACGTCGCCAACGAAGCGGTCAGCGAGGCGCGACCGCCGGTGGTGGGGCGCACGAGCGGCAGCGAGGTGAACGCCGGTCGCAGCTGGACCTGGGTGCGTCAGGTGGCGCCGACGGGCAATGCCAGCATCGTGCGGATCGACGTCGCGGTGAGCAATCGCGCGGGGCAGGTGGTTGGGCGGACGACGGCGATCCGGCCGCCGGACGTGTCGTGATGGCCACGCGGTCACCTCTGTCCTGTCGTCACCCCGGACTTGGTCCGGGGTCCACACCGCGGCGAGGGGGATGGCTGGAGGCACATGCCGTCCCCGTGCGGCCCGGTGGACCCCGGACCAAGTCCGGGGTGACGGTGGTGGTGGGGCGATGTCACCGTCATCAGCAGGCGGGCTTCACTCTTGTCGAAGTCCTGGTGGCCCTGCTCATCTTCGGCCTGATCGCGGCGGCAGGAGTCGCGATCCTGACCTTCAGCGTCCGCGCGCAGACCGCCACCGGCGCGCGGTTCGGCGATATCGCGGCGCTCAACCGCACCGCCGCGCTGATCGCGGGCGATCTGGGGCAGGCGATCGACCGGCCCGCGCGCGACGAGGCGGGCACACCGCGCCCGGCCTTCACGGGCGAAAGCGACGGCCGCCTGGCGTTCGTGCGTGCAGGCTGGACCAATGTCGACGATGCCCCGCGCGCGAGTGCGCAGAAGGTCGCCTATCGCGTCGTCGACGGCACGCTGGAGCGCGTCGCCTATCCGATGATCGATGGCGCGGCGCCGCTGCCCGCGGTCGCGCTGCTGGGCAAGGTCGTCGGGGTCGGCGCGCGCTATCGCTACAAGGGTGCGTGGAGCGATCGTTGGGACGGCACGCAGGGCGCGCCGCTGCCGCAGGCGGCGGAGCTGACGATCCGGCGCACCGACGGCAGCGCGCTGCGGCTGATGCTGCTGGTCGGGTCGGGCTATGCCCCGGCCCAGCCGGGTGGGCAGCCCGGGCCCCAGCCAAGTCCGACGGGAACGCCCGGTGCCATCTGAGCGCGAGCGCGGCGCCGCGCTGCTCACCGTCCTGCTGCTCGTCGCGATCATCGCGGTGCTGGCGGGGGCTGCGCTGGAACGGCTGCGGCTGACGACCCGGCTCGCCGGCAATGCGCTGGCGGGCGAGCAGGCGCGCGGCTTTGCGCGCGCGGCGGAGGCGCTGGCGACGTCGCGGATCACGACGATGCTGGGCGATGCGCCCGATCGCGTGACGCTCGCGGGTGGCTGGAGCGGGCGGCCGTTCGGCTTGCCGCTGCCCGGCGGCGGGCTTGCCGTCGCGCGGGTTCGCGATGGCGGCAATTGCTTCAACCTCAACGGTCTGGTCAGCCGGCTTGCGCCCAATCTCTACACCTCGTCGCAGAACTTCGCGCAGCGATTGCAGTTCGTCCGGCTGATGCAGGCGATCGGCGTGCCCAGTCAGGCCGCCGACCATATCGCCGCCGCCACCGCCGACTGGATCGACAGCGACGGCGACCAGCAGGGCAATGGCGCCGAGGACCCCGTCTATCTCGCCCGTAGCGTGCCCTATCGCACCGCGGGCACGCTGATGGCCGATCCCAGCGAGTTGCGCGCGGTGGATGGCGTGACGCCCGACATCTACGCGAAGTTGCGGCCCTGGATCTGTACCTTGCCCAAGGCGGAGCCGGCGACGATCAACATCAACACGCTGACGCCCGAACAGGCCCCGCTGGTCGCGATGCTGTTCCCCGGCACGCTCTCCGTCGAGGCTGCCCGCGGCATGATCCTGCGCCGGCCGCCTGACGGCTTTCGCGACGCCAGCACGTTCCTGAACCTCGCCGGCAACGGCGCCGCGCCGGAGGGCGGGGGCGGGCTGGGGGTGAAAACGACCTGGTTCGCGCTGGCGATCGACGTCAGCACCGGGTCCGCCCGATTGCAGGAAAGGGCGCTGATCGATGCAAGCCGTCTTCCCGCGCGGCTCGTGGCACGGCAATGGGGCGACGAATCATGACGACGCTGCTCTTCCTGCCCGCGGGCGACGCCCCCTATCGCTGGCTGCGCCTGGCCGAAGACGGCGAAATCGCCGAAGGCGAGGGGCTGCCTGCTGTCCCTGAGGAGCGCATCGTCGCGGTCGCACCCGCACAGGACGTGACGCTGCACTGGGCGGACCTGCCCGCCCGCTCGCTCGCGCAAAGCATCGCTGCCGCGCGCCTGCTGGTCGCCGACGCGAGCGCGACGCCGATCCATGAACTCCACGTCGCCGTCGGCGACGCGGAAGAGGGGAATGGCGAGCGGCCGATCGCCGTGGTGGGCAGCGCGGTGATGGCGGCCTGGCTGGCGGACCTTGCGGCGCTCGGGATCGACCCCGCCGCGATGGTTCCGGCGCCGCTGCTGCTGCCGCGCCCGGAGGAGGGCTATCTCCGCGCCATGGTCGGCGGGGCGGCGCTGGTGCGCGGCCGCACGTCCGGCTTTGCCGACGAAGCGCGGCTGACCGATCTGGTCGTGGGGGATGCGCCGATCGAGACGCTGCCGCGCAGCGCGCTCGATCCGGTGATCGCCACCGCCGCGGCGACGCCACCGCTCGACCTGCGGCAGGGGCCGTTCGCGCGTCGGCGCCGCATAGGGATCGACTGGCCGTTGGTGCGGCGTCTCGCGATCATGGGAGCCGGCATCCTCGCGCTGACACTGGCGATCGATCTGGTGCGGATCGGCAAATACAGTTTCGGCGCGGATGCGATCAACGCGCGGACCGAAGCGCTGGCGCGAACCGGCCTGCCGCGCGGCGAGACGGTGACCGACGTCGACCGTCAGCTCGCCGAGCGTCTGTCGGCGGTGCGCGGCCCCGGTCTGGGCTTCAGCCGGACGGTCGCCGCGACCTATGCCGCGGTCCGCGCCACGCCGGGCACGGAGCTGACCAGCCTCGATTTCCAGTCGAACGGCGCCTTGCGCATCGGCGTCGGTGCCGCGCGCGAATCGCTGCCGACCGACCTTAAGCGCGCACTGGAGGCAGCGGGCTTCACCGTCACCGCCGGCACGTTCCAGTCGGCCAACGGAAGGGTGACGGGCGAGATGACGGTGACGCGGCCATGAGCAGCATCCGCAGCTGGTTCGCCGGCCGATCCTTACGCGAACGCCGGCTGATCCTCGTCATGCTCGCGCTGCTGGTCGTCACCATGCTGTGGGGCGGGATCATCCTGCCCGTCCGTGACGGCCTGTCGAGCGCGCGCGAGCGGTACGCCGATGCGGTCGTCCGGCTGGGCAGCACGCAGAATGCGGTCGACCTGATCCGCAGCGCCGGGCGACGCACGCCGATCGAGGGCAGCCTCGCCGACACGGTGCGGCGGCGCGCCGAGGCGGCGGGCTTCGCGCTCGCCACCGTCGACGAATCGGGTGCGGGCCGGGTGCATGCGACGATCACCGCGGCTCGGCCGGCGGCGCTGGCCCGCTGGTTCGCCGGGCTGGAGGCGAGTGGCATCCTGATCGAATCGGCGGCGTGGCGCGACAATGCGGATGGCAGCGTCGGCGTCGACTTCGTCGCACGGGCGCGCGCGTCGTGAGGCGGCTGAGACTGACCACCGGGCCGGCGGCGCTGTTCGGTGCGATGATGCTCATGGCGTTGCTCGTCTTCCTCCCGATGCGGCTGGTGCTGGGCGCGGCCGGCGTCGGCGAGCAGGGTTTCAGCGCACGCAGCGTCACCGGCAGCGTGTGGGACGGTCGGCTGATCGATGCACGGTTCGGCGATCTTGCGCTGGGCACGCTGGATGCCAGCCTGTCGCCGTTCGCGCTGCTGATCGGGCGCGCACGCGTATCGGTCGAGGATCAGGCGGGGACGGTGCATGGCGCCTTCGTGCTGGGCCGCCATCTGCGCGGGATCGAGGGGATGACCGCGACCTTCCCGACCGGCAACGCCTTTGCGCCGCTGCCCGTCACCGCGCTGACGCTGGAAGACGTCAGCATCCGCTTTGCCGACGATGTGTGCGAACAGGCCGAGGGTCGGGTGCGCGCACGGCTGGTGGGCGAGGCGGCGGGAATCGCTTTGCCGACCGAGCTGACGGGCGTTGCCCGCTGCGACGGCAACGCCTTGTTGTTGCCGCTCGCCAGTAAGGCCGGGACCGAGGCGATCGAGCTGCGGCTGACCGGCGATGGCCGCTACTCCGCCGCACTGCGCCTCGCGCCCAGCGACGACGCCGCAGCGCAGCGGCTGGCGGCGACGGGTTTCGTCGCCGGACCCGGCGGTTACCGACTTTCGGTCGAAGGACGCTTCTGACGGCCTTGACCGCCGCTACAGTGCCCGCTAGGGGCACCCGTCTTCGCGGCGACCGTAGTTCAATTGGTTAGAGCGCCGGCTTGTGATGCCGGAAGTTGCGGGTTCAAGTCCCGTCGGTCGCCCCATTTTCCCGCTCCTTTTCAGGACCGCAGGGACTAGCCAAAACCGCTGGGAAACAATATTGCGGACATTCGCAATATTCGATCCATGGAGCAGGCGATGACCTCGGTGTGGGACCTTCCCGACTTTGACCATCATGAGGGCGTCCACGCCTTCACCGATCGCGAATCGGGCCTGCGCGCGATTATCGCGGTCCATTCGACCCACCTCGGCCCGGCAGCGGGCGGCGCGCGCTTCTGGCATTACGCTTCGGGCGACCTCGCGGTCACCGACGCGCTGCGCCTGTCGCGCGGCATGAGCTTCAAGAACGCCATGGCGGGCCTCGCGCTTGGCGGCGGCAAGGGCGTGATCCTGGCCGACAAGCCCGGTGCGATCATCCCCGAGGCGCAGCTCAAGGCGTTCGGCCGCGCGGTCGAATCGCTCGGTGGCCGCTACGTCACCGCCGAGGACGTCGGCATGTCCGAAGCGCGCATGAAGGTAATCGCGGGCGAGACCAAGTATGTCAGCGGCCTGCCGGTCGAAAGCGGCGCGGCGGGTGGCGACCCCGGCCCGTACACCGCGCACGGCGTCTATCTGGGCGTGAAGGCGGCGGCGAAGCGCGGCCTCGGCACCGACGACATGAAGGGCGTGCATGTCGCGATCCAGGGCGTTGGCTCGGTCGGTGGCGGCCTTGCCAGGCTGCTGGCGAAGGACGGCGCGCGCCTGACGCTCGCCGACGTCGATGCAGCCCGTGCGGCGGCGCTGGCGGCGGAACTGGGCGGCGAGACGGTCGCAGCCGGCGCGATCCTGGGCGTCGAGGCGGATATCTTCAGCCCGAACGCGCTGGGCGCGATCCTGACCGAAGCGACCATCCCGACGCTGACCGCCAAGGTCGTTGCGGGCGGCGCGAACAATCAGCTCGCGACGCGCGAGGATTACGATCGCCTGCACGATCGCGGCATCCTGTATGCCCCGGATTACGTCATCAACGCCGGTGGCATCATCAACGTCGGCCTCGAATATCTGGGGCAGGGCGACGAAGCCGAAGTGATGGCCCGCATCGCCAAGATCCCGGCACGCCTGAACGAGGTGTGGGACGAAAGCGAACGCACCGGCCGCCCCGCTGCCGAGGTCGCCGACACGATCGCCCAGCGCCTGATCGGCCGCGGCTGATCGGCCCCGACTGATCGGCCTCGGTGGTCTGGCCGACACCGGCGGTGCGCTGCCGCCGGTGTTGGTCCAAAGACCGACGGCGCCGCTGCAACCGACGGGATGACGGCGGCTACAAAGCTGCTATGACGCTGGGCGACCGTGCCGACCCTTCATGCCCTTGCCAATCCCGCCCGCTTCCTGAAGCTCGCCCGCGTGCTGACGCCGGCGCTGCTGTGGGCGGGCGTCACGCTGATCGCCGTCGGCTGCTGGGCCGGCCTGACGCAAAGTCCGCGCGACTATCTGCAGGGGGACAGCGTCCGCATCCTCTACATCCATGTGCCTGCCGCCTGGCTCGGCATGGGCGGCTGGAGCGGCCTTGCGATCAGCAGCATCGCCTTTCTGGTCTGGCGACATCCGCTGGCCGACGTCGCGGCGCGCGCGATCGCCTTGCCGGGGGCGATGTTCGCCGCCGTCTGCCTCGTCACCGGATCGATCTGGGGGCGGCCGACCTGGGGAACGTGGTGGCAATGGGACGGGCGGCTGACGTCGATGCTGCTGCTGTTCTTCGTCTATTGCGGTTACATGGCGCTCGCCCGCGCCGACGCGGAACGCGGCGGCGATGGCCGTATTCCGGCCCTGTACGGCATTGCCGGAACCGTGTTGCTGCCGATCATCCGCTATTCGGTGATCTGGTGGAATACGCTCCATCAGGGCCCGTCGATCGGCCTCACCGGTTCGAGCATCGCAGGCAGCATCCTGTGGCCGCTGGGCTTTACGATGGCCGGTTTCACCGCGCTGTTCGCCGCGATCGTCCTGATGCGCATGCGGACGACGCTTGCGCGAACCAAGGCCGAAGCGCGGATGCGGCGGATGGCGCGGGCATGAACCACTGGCCGTTCATCGTCGCGGCGTATGCCGTCACGCTCGGCGCGGCGGGTGCGCTGACGCTTGTGAGCTATATCGCGATGAAGCGCGCCGAGAAATGAAGGCGAAGCATCAACGGCTGACACTCGTGCTGCTGGGCCTTGCCGCGGTGATCGCGGCGGCGCTGCTCGCCATGTCCGCGCTGAAGGATCAGGCATCGTTCTTCTATGCGCCGTCCGACGTCGCGAAGCAGGGCCTACCGCTCGGCCGGGCGGTGCGCCTCGGCGGTATGGTGCAGGCCGGGTCGATCAAGCGCGCGCCCGACGGGGTCACCATCCACTTCGTCGTCGGCGACGGCATCGCGACCACCCCCGTCACCTTCGCCGGTATCGCGCCCGACCTGTTCCGGGAGCGCTCCGGCGTCGTCGCGGAGGGGCATTTCAACCCCGACGGCAGCTTCACCGCGACCAACCTGCTCGCCAAGCACGACGAAAAGTACATGCCGCCCGAACTCGCCGCAAAGGGCGGCAAGGCGATGCACGAAACGCGGACGCTGGAACCGTGATCGCCGAGGTCGGCCTTGCCGCCTTGTGGCTCGCCGCCGCGCTGGCGGCGTTGCAGCTGGCCCTCGGCGCGATCGGCCTGTCGCGTGGCGGCACCGAGACGATCGCCGCGGTCCGCCCCGTCGCGATCGTCCAGGGCGCGCTGGCGCTGCTGGCGATGGCGGCGCTGATCACGCTGTTCCTCGCGTCCGACATGTCGGTCAAGCTGGTGGTCGAGAACAGCCATTCGGCCAAGCCGTGGATCTACAAATTCGCCGGTGCCTGGGGCAATCATGAAGGGTCGATGCTGCTTTGGGTGACGATCCTGGGCCTTGCCGGCGGCGCGGTCGCGGTGCTGGAGCGCCGCCTGCCCGAACGCACGCTGATCGCGACGCTGGCTGCGCAGGCGGGGATCGCACTCGGCTTCTACGCTTTCCTGCTGTTCGCCTCCAATCCGTTCGCGCGGCTGCCGATGCCCGCGCGCGACGGCATGGGGCTGAACCCGTTGTTGCAGGACCCCGGTCTCGCCTTCCATCCGCCGACGTTGTACATCGGCTATGTCGGCATTTCGGTCGCTTTCTCCTTCGCGGTGGGCGCGCTGATCACGCGGGACGTCGGTCCGGCGTTCGCGCGGGCGATGCGGCCCTGGGTGCTGGGGGCGTGGGTGTTCCTGACGCTCGGCATTACCGCGGGATCCTATTGGGCCTATTACGAGCTGGGCTGGGGCGGCTGGTGGTTCTGGGACCCGGTCGAGAATGCCTCGCTGATGCCGTGGCTGGCCGCGACCGCCTTGCTCCATTCGGTGACGGTGCTGGCGACGCGCGATGGCTTGCGGGCGTGGACGGTGATGCTCGCCGTCGTCGCCTTTTCGATGTCGATGATCGGCACCTTCCTGGTCCGCTCTGGCATCCTGACCAGCGTTCACGCCTTTGCCGTCGACCCGGAGCGTGGCGCCTTCATCCTGGCGCTGCTCGCCATCTACATCGGCGGGGCGCTGGCGCTGTTCGCGGCCCGGATCGGCACGGTGCGCGCGGGCACGACGTTCGAACTGGTCAGCCGTGAAGGGGGATTGGTCCTCAACAATCTGCTGCTGTCGGTCATCCTCGGCATCGTGTTGATCGGCACGCTCTACCCGCTTGTCGCCGCCGGCTTCGGCGTGCAGCTGTCGGTGGGGCCGCCCTTCTTCAACAAGGCCGCGGGCCCGGTCGCGCTGGCGCTCGTCGTTGTCATGGCGGCCGGGCCGCTGCTGCGCTGGCGGCGGGACAGCGCGAACGCGCTGCTCGAACGGATGATGTGGCCGGTCGCGGCAGCGGGTTTCACGGGCGCCGGGCTGGTCGTGCTGGCACCGCCGGGCGTGCTGCCGCTGTTCGGCCTGTCACTCGCCGCGGGTTTGGCGGTGGCGAGCGTGCTGCCGCTGCTCGGCCGCAATCCGTGGCGCACGCCGCTGTTCACCTGGGGCATGGTCGTCGCGCATCTGGGCATCGCGGTGAGCCTTGCCGGCATGGCATGCGATGCGGCCTACACGTCGGAGACGTTGGTCGCGGCGCGGGTCGGCCAGCCCGTCCATGTCGGCCCCTTCACCGTCCGCCTTCAGGGCGTGCGCCCCGTCATCGGCCAGAATTGGTCGGCGCTCGAGGCGCGGCTGAGCGCGACCCGCGACGACGACACGGTGATCCTGCGTCCGCAATCGCGCTTCTTTTCCGACCCGGTCACCACCACCAGCGAAAGCGCGATCCTGACGCTGTGGGACGGCCAGCTCTATACGGTCCTCGGCCAGCCCGACACGCAGGGGCGTTGGCAGCTCAGGCTATGGTGGAAGCCGTTCGTGACGCTGATCTGGCTGGGCGGCGCACTGGTCGCCCTGGGCGGTGCCTTGTCGCTGATCGGTCGCTGGCGGCGCGAGCGGCGTAGCGCGCTGCGCGAGGGCGTGGCGTGAAGCGCTGGTTGCTCTGGGCGCCGCTCGCGGCGTTCGTCGCGATCGCGGCCGTGGTGGCGTTCGGCCTGTTCAGACCCGCAGACCGTACCGTCCGCTCGGCGATGATCGGCAAGCCGCTGCCCGACGTCACCTTGCCCGCCATCGTCCCCGGCAAGCCCGGCAGCGGCACGCTGACCGGCAAGCCGCGCCTGATCAACATCTTCGCGAGCTGGTGCATCCCCTGTATTGCGGAGGCGCCGCAGCTGATGCGTCTCAAGACCCTGGGCGTGCCGATCGAAGGCATTGCGATCCGCGACACCACGCCCGCGCTCACCGCCTTCCTGCGCCAGAACGGCGACCCTTATGCCAGTATTGGCGATGACCGGCAGAGCGCGGTGCAGCTGGCGCTCGGCTCGTCCGGCGTGCCGGAAAGCTTCGTGGTCGACGGGCAGGGGCGTATCGTCCTGCAACATGTCGGCGATATCCGTGCGAGCGACGTGGCGGGGATTGCCGCCGCGGTGAAGGCGGCACGATGAGGGGCTGGGCAATCCTCCTCGCGGCGACGCTCGCCACGCCCGCGTTGGCCGATCCGACGACCCCGCCCGCCGCGCTCGCCGACACGCAACTGCGCGATCCGGCGCAGGAGGCGAAGGCGCGCGCGCTGATGGAAACGCTGCGCTGCGTCGTCTGTCAGGGCCAGTCGATCGCCGACAGCGACGCCAGCATGGCGGGCGACATGCGCGCGCTGGTGCGTAGCCGTATCGCCGCGGGGGAGACGCCGCAGGCGATCCGCGCGTGGCTGATCGAACGCTATGGCGATTACATCAGCTACGATCCGCCGCTGGGCGCAGCGACGGGCCCGTTATGGGCCGCGCCGTTGGTCCTGCTCGCCATCGGCATCGGCATCGCGCGGTCGAGCTTCCGGCGCCGGAGGCGCGACTGATGGGCTGGATCGCGCTTCTGCTGATCGCCGGGGCGAGCTTTGCGGCGCTCGTCGCGCTGCGTGTCGATCGGCGGCTATGGTCGATGGTCGGCGCTGCATTGATGCTCGGCGCGGCAGGCTATGCGTGGCAGGGCAGTCCGATGCGGCCCGGTGCCGCGCCGCGGAGCAATGCGGCGCTGCAAGCCGACGATCCCGAACTCGTCACGCTGCGCGATGCGATGTTCGGCCGCTTCACCGCCGATGGCACCTATCTGATCGCGGCCGATGCGCTCGCCCGGTCCGGCGACCGACGGTCTGCGGTGATCGCGCTTTTGGGCGGGATCAACCGCTATCGCAGCAGCGCGATGCTGTGGACTGCGCTGGGTACGACCATGGCCGCGCATGACCGCGACGTGGTGTCGCCGCCCGCCCTCTTTGCGTTCCAGCAGGCGATGCGCCTTGCGCCCGATCATCCGGGGCCGCGATTCTTCCTGGGGCTTGCCTATATCCGCGCCGGCGAATTTCAGCTCGCGCGCCGCTATTGGGCGCAGGCGCTCGCACTGACGCCGGAGCGAGCATCCTATCGCAAGGACATTGCCGTCCGGCTCGCCTTGCTCGACCGCCTGCTCGCCCAGCAGGCCCCCGCGCGCTAGCGTCGTTTCAACCGCCCGCGGAACAGCCCGCGGTGGGTGGTCGCTTCGAACATCTCGCCCGGTCCTTCGGGGTCCAGGATCTCATTGTCGGCCAGCCATTCCTGCACGCCGTCCAGGTCGGGGACCTCATAGGGCCGCAGCGATCGGCCGGATCCTCGCAGCCGCTCGATCGTCGCGATCAGCGACCCCGTCTCCTCGATCGTCGCTGCCACTGTGGCGGGGGATACGCCCAGATGCTCGGCCATCAGGTCGGCGCGCGCGTCCGCGATGGTCGCCTCCAGCCCGCGGCCGGGATGCCGGGCCGCATCCACCACGACGTCGCATTCGGTATCGAGCCGCAGCGAGCGGTTGTTGATGTTCGCCGATCCGATCCGCAACTGCGTGTCGTCGATGATCGTGATCTTGGCATGGCAATAGATCGCCGTGCCGCCTTGCGTGAAGGGATGGTACAGTCGCAGCCGCCCGTGTCGGTCGCGCCGCCTCAGCGTTTCGACCAGCCGCGCGCGCGCCGTGTCCATCGCGATCGGCTCCAGCCAGCCTTGCGCGGTCAGCGGATTGACGATGACGATCTCCGGCCCGTCCTCCTCATCCAGCCGCGCCGCGATCGCCTCCGCAATGCGGCGCGAGGCGAAATACTGGCTTTCGCAATAGATGTGCCGGCGTGCGGCCCGGATCTGGTCGAGGAACATCGCCTCCACCTCGGTCACCGGCGCCTCGCCCGGCATCTCGGGCTGGCTGCGCGCGATGCCGACATCGACGTTCTCGAACGTCGGTGCGAGCGAATCCGGCCAGCAGGACACCTTGCCCTCGACCGGCGCCAGCCGATGCGTCGTCGCAAGCCGCCAGCGGTTGCGGCACAATTCGGCGAGCGCCGCCGCGGCCGGACCGGTGATCGCGGTCGTCGCATCGTGCCACGGCTTGTAGAGCCCACCGCCCGGCAGGCGCCGCCCGGGATCGTCGTCGCGATGCGCACGCGTGTCCCAGCGCTCGGCGGTCATGTCGATCCCGCCGCAAAAGGCGAGGCAGTCGTCGATCGACACGATCTTCTGGTGGTGCGACGATCCGGTCGGGTGATGGGCGTCGAGTTTCACATGGATGCGCGGATGCCGTGCCCACTTCCACACGGTAAACAGCGTCTTGCCGCGGAAGATCGACTTCAGCGCGCCAATGTCCCAGCGCAGCAGATACAGCTCCAGCTCCGGATTGCGCTCGACCAGCCAGTAGAGGAAATCGCCGACCGTCTCCGGCCCGTCGACATCCACGCCATCGCCCACCAGCGGGATGCGTGCGTCGAAATCCCATCCAACCAGCATGATACGCTTCTTCGCCGCGGCGAAGGCTTCACGGGCGACACCGAAATAGCGGTCGGCATCGACGATCACCGACAGGCGGTTCGCCCGCTCGATCCGCCAGACATTGCGATCCGGTTCGAGCATTTGGCCATATCCCCCTGTTTTATATGCCACGCACCCCATGTGGCATACGGGCATCGCGGATCAACTGTTCCGCCTTCGCATCGAAACGGGGGGAGGGGGCAAGTGTTCCGAAAACAGCTGCGGTCGATCTGGGAACGTTACGCCCCCGATCCGTGTTTGACAGGGTCATGATCGATGATGCTGTCCGCGCCTTGCCCCGATCTGACGCGCTCGGGCGCTTTCCCCTCACCGGCCGCTTCCTGATGGGGCGGGGGCGAGAGCGCCTTTCGATCGAGGAGCATCGCATCCTGGAAGATGCCGTCCAGACGGTGAAGGATTTCCCCGCGCGCCAGCATCTGGTGCGCCGGGGTGAGCGGCTCGAACAAAGCATGTTGCTCGTCGACGGCTATATCACCCGCTACATGGACGATCGCGAAGGGTATCGGCAGCTGGTGTCGGTTCACGTGCCCGGTGACTTCGTCGATCTGCATGGCTTCCCGACGGGGCGGCTCGATCACGATATCGGCACACTGGGGCCGGTAAAGGTGGCACTGTACGATCACCAGACGCTGACGGCGATCACCGACCGGCATCCGCACCTCACGCGGGTCCTATGGTTCTCGACGCTGCTCGATGCGGCGATGCACCGGGAATGGATTTTCCGGCTTGGGCGACTGGGAGCCGACGGGCGGCTGGCGCACTTCTTCTGCGAACTGAACGCCCGCCTGACCATGGTGGGGCTGGCACAGGCCGGGCGGTTCGAGCTGCCGTTGACCCAGCCCGATCTGGCGGAGGCGTGCGGCCTGACCGGCGTCCACGTCAATCGCGTGTTGCGCGATCTGCGCGAGAGGAACCTGCTGGTCTTCCGCAACGGTCACGTCGAAATTCTCGACCTGACCGGCCTTGCCGCTGTCGCCGAATTCGAAAGCGATTACCTCTATTCCGACATGGGGAATTGGGCGACCGCCGTGCCGCAGGTCTGACGGCGGATCAGCGCGGCAGCTCGATCGTCGCGCACAGGCCGCCGCCCGCGCGGTTCGTAAGCCGTATCTCGCCGCCGGCTTCTCGCACGATCGTCTGGGCGAGCGCGAGGCCCAGCCCGATGCCGCCGGTATCGCGGTTGCGCGAGCTTTCCAGGCGCGTGAAGGGCGCGAAGACATCGCCCAGCCGCGACTCCGGGATGCCCGGCCCACGGTCGCCCACCTCGATCGCGACGCGCTGCGGCTCGGCGATCAGCCGTACCTCGGCACCGCCACCATATTTCACGGCGTTTTCGATGAGGTTGCGGATCGCGCGGCGGATCAGCGACGGGCGCAGCCGCATGCGCAGCCGCTCGGCCTCGTCGAACGATACGTCCTGACCCAGATCGCGAAAATCCTCGACCACCGCATCGACCAATGCGGCAAGATCGACCTCGGTGACGGGTTCGCTGGGCCGGCCCATGCGTGCCAGCGACAGGATATCGTCGAGTGTCCGGTTCATTTCGGCGATCGTGTCGCTCATCCGGGCGCGATCGGTGTCGTCGTCGACCGATTCGACCCGGACGCGCAGCGCGGCGAGGGGGGTGCGAAGATCGTGACCGATCGCGCCCAGCATCCGGTCCTTTTCGTCGAGCATCGCGGTGACGCGCGTCTGCAATTGGTTGAACGACTGGACCAGGCCGGTGATGTCGGCCGGCCCGCGCACGGGCACCGGCACCACGCCTTCGCCACTGCGCCCGAACCGCTCGGCTGCGGCGGTCAGCGCGCGCAACGGCCGCGAGATACGCCGCGCGATCCACAGCACCGGAAGCAGGACGACCGCGTACAGGATCAACGTCTGCGCGAACAAACGCCAGAACAGCCGGATGCCGCCATTGTCACCCCAGGCGACCGTCAACGCCAGCCAGCCGTGGCCCGGCTGCTCGATCGCGACCAGAAGCGCAGCCTCGGGCCGCTCGACGTGGCGGCGATAGCGGCCCGGCCGCATCGGATTGCGCGCCTGCCATGCATCGTCGATTCCGGCCCAGGGACGCACGCCTGTATCAATCCGCCCGACCTCCATGCCCTGTTCGCGCAGCTGGTCGCGCAACTCGTCGGCAAAGGCGGGCAGGCGCGGCAGGTCGGCCGGGATCGCGTCACTGTCGGCCCGCCGCACACGGCCCCGGTCGCGCAGGATCGGTCGCAGGCCTTGCGCCTCGCGTTCGACCGCATCGGCGATGCGGATCGCGACCGGCCGTGCCGCCTGCGCGAGCCGGAATTGCGCGCGGTCGCGCAGCGCCAGCCCGAAATTGACGGCCTGTGCCACGAACAGCGCCAGCGCGATCAGCACGGCCATCTGCCCGGCAAGACTGCGCGGCCACAGCCGCCGTTTGGCGCGCGGTGCCGGCGCCGCGGCGGGCTGCGTCACAGCCGCGTCACTTCCGCGGCCAGCGTATAGCCACCGCCCCAGACGGTCTTGATGATATCGGGAGTCTTGGCGTCCGCTTCGATCTTGCGGCGCAGGCGGCTGACCTGATTGTCGATGGCGCGATCGAATGCCGCGGCCTCACGGCCCTGCGTCAGGTCGAGCAGCTGGTCGCGCGTCAGCACCTGCCGCGGCCGCGTTACCAGCGCCAACAGTAGATTATACTCCCCGGTCGACAGCGGCACGCTGACGCCCTCGCGATCGACCAGCGAACGCTCGCCCGTCTTCAGCACCCAGCCCGCAAATGCATAGGAGCCGCTCTCGGGGGCATGCTGCCGCGCGCCGCCAGCGGTCAGCCGGCGCAGCACCACCTTCACGCGCGTCGCGAGCTCGCGGGGCGAGAAGGGCTTGGTGACATAATCGTCCGCGCCCATTTCCAGCCCGACGATACGGTCGGTCTCTTCTGCCTTGGCGGTCAGCAGGATGACGGGTGTGTCGCTGGTCGCGGCGATATGCCGGCACAGCGACAGGCCGTCCTCGCCCGGCATCATCACGTCGAGAATGACCAGATCGATCGCATAGGCCGCCAGCCGCATCCGCGCACTTTCCGCATCGGCGGCCTGGGTCACGCGAAAGCCCTGCTTGGTAAGATACTGCGCCAGCGGCTCGCGGATCGAACGCTCGTCATCGACGAGCAGCAGGTGCTGCATGTCTCCCATAAGCTCCAGCTCTGCCACGCGAATCGTCTCCTGCAAAGCCGGACGGTCCGATCGGGACCGCCCGGCGCTTGCCGTCAGAATACGCTTATTGCGCGTCGGGCGTGCCGGCGGGCTGGCTCGCGTCGGGCGCAGCGCCGCCACGGCGACCGTGATGCATCGCGGAGCGGGCCGCCGCCATTTCGGTCGCGTCGAGCTTACCGTCGTGGTTCGTGTCCATCCGGTCGAAGCGCGCACCTGCGCGGGCCGTGGCGTCGGCGCGGGTCAGGGTGCGACCACCGCCGTTGCCACCGCGGTTCATCGCCGGAGCGTCGCCGGTGCCGCCACCGCGCTTGGCCCACATCGCAGCGCGCGCCGCGGAGCGTTCCTCCGGCGTGACGGTGCCGTCATGATTGGTATCCATCGCGTCGAAGCGCGCCTGCGCCTGCGCGATCACTTCAGCCCGCGTGAGGGTGCCGTCGCCATTGGCATCGGCGCGCATCATGCCGCCATGCGGACGCGCGGCGCCATTGGGGGCAGGAGCGGGGGCCTGTGGCGCGGTCTGCGCCGTCGCAGCCGTTGCCAGCAGGCCGCCCGCCGCCATCATCGTAATCAGAGCTGTACGCATCGTCCTGGTCTCCAGGGGGCGGGGCCAACCCCCGCCCGACGATGCGCCTTGTCGATCAGCTCTGTCGCGCGGTCATGTCGGCCGCGCGGATTTGTGTCGCAAACTGTCGCAGCGGCTCAGTGCTGCGCCGCCGCCTTGGCCTGCGCCTTTTGCGCGCGGGCCTGCTTGGCATAATGGTGGTGCATGGCGGCACAGCCCGCCGCGGCGCCGAGCATGGCGTGACCCTTGCCGACGAAATGACCGGCCGCCGCGCCGGCGGCGGCACCGCGCAGGCACCCCTTGGCCAGAGCGGGCTGGGCAGAGGCCATCATCAGCGGAATGGCGATAAAGGCAAGCTTACGCATCGTGCATTCTCCACATCGAAGAGCTGCAATATAGGGGAGCCGCCGAGTCCTGTCCCGTGAACAATAGTTCACCTTTCCGTCAGATAACCGGCGCTTAAGACAAGGGGCGTCACCTGCGTCGAACGCTGGGATGCGGCAGGTTTAGTATCAATAGTGGAAACCTACCGGGTGCAGGGCAGAATTGCTCCATCGCCGCAGAGGGCGATCAGGCGAAGACCGCCACGCTCTGCATCTGATCCGCGATCGCCGTGCCGTCGGCGGACCAGATCCCCATGCGCTGGCTGGAACTGCCGTCGCGCGCATGGCCTGCGACCGCCTGCAGCAGCCACCAGCCATCCTGCGTCACCGGCGTATCGGCGAGCAGGTTCAGCTGCCACGTCATCGAGCTGACCGGTGCCGGCCCGCCGAGCAGCTTCATCGCGGCGGGCGGCAGGCAATCGGCGACCGCCATCAGCTCGACCATCGGGTGCAGCCCCTCGCGATCCTTCAGCCGGACCCAGCGCAGCCACTCCGCAGGGCCGGTGCCGGGCGCATCGACCAACTCGAAATTGCCGGTGAAGGGCACGGCGGGATGGCCGCGCAGGATCCGGTCGTCGGGTCCGGGCGGCGATACCGCCGGGCCGGCCGGCGCGCGCTGATCGAGCCGCGACGGCACCGGCCCCATGAAGACGAAGGTCGCACGCAAGCCCAGGCCCGCCTCGCTCGTCACGTCCGCCTGGACGAAGGCGGCGTTGCGTCCGCGTCGCAGCCGCTCGGCGCGGATCGTGATGGCGCCGCTCAGCGGGCCGATGAATGCGACCAGCGCCGAGCGCAGCGGGGGCAGATCGCTGTCCGACGCCATGGCAGCATGCAAGGCGAGCGCCGACGACAGGCCGCCATACGCCGTGCGGCCCTGCAACCAGCTGTCCGGCACGACGCCCGTCCAGCCGCCCGCGTCGGCCTGCAAACCGGCGATGACGTCGCGTAGAGGAACGAGGGCGGGGTGGGTGGTCGGGCTCATCGGCGAAGGCTAGGGCAAGGTCCGCGCCGACGCCATACGCAATGTTCGAAATCGTCTGGCATCATCACCCGGCCGCTCGCACCCGCGTCATCACGATGGCGCCCGCCGCCAGCGCCAGCACGCCGGCGATGACGAAGGATGCGCCGGGAAACCCGTGGGCGAGGCCCCACGCGAGCACCTGCGTCAGCAGCAGCGGCGCGACGATCGCCGACACGCTACCCATCGCACCCAGTCCGCCCTGCAACTGGCCCTGCCGCGATGCGTCGACCATGCGCGAGACCATGGCCTGCATCGCCGGCATGGCGAATCCATCGAAGGCGCTGACGGCGAACAGCGCATAGACCTGCCACCCCTGGGTCACGCCGCCGAACGCCAGGAACGACAGGCCGGCCGCGGTCAGTCCGATCAGCAGCGCCCGCCGCTCCCCCAGCCGCGCGATGGCCGGCCCGGTCAGTCCACCCTGGACGATCGTCGCCACCACGCCGACGAAGGCGAGGCTCCAGCCGATCGCCTTGGCGTCCCAGCCGAGCTGCGCGGTGGCCCAGAAGCTCCAGGTCGCCGGATAGACCATGTGCGCCAATTGCCACAGGAACATCGCGATCAGCAGCGGCGCGGCATTGCCAGCGTGGAACAGCGGCCGGAACGCCCCGATGACATGCGCGTCGCGCAGGCGGAACGGCCGCCGGTTCTCAGGGGCCAGCGTCTCCGGCATCGCCACCAGCATCACGACCGCATTGAGCAGCGCCAGCAGCGCCGCCGCGACGAACGGCGCCCTTGGTCCCCATAGCGAGAACAGCCCGCCCAGCGCCGGTCCGATGATGAAGCCCAGGCCGAACGCCGCGCCGATCAGCGCAAAGGTCCCTCCGCGTTTTTCGGGCGGCGTCACGTCGGCGATCACCGATCCGGCAGGGCCATAGACCGCGCCAGCGATCCCGGCGATCGCGCGTCCGGCGAACAGCCAGCCGACGCTCGGCGCGATCGCCATCACCGCATAATCCAGCCCGAAACTCACCATTGATGCGATCAGCACCGGCCGCCGCCCGAACCGATCGGACAGATTGCCGAGCACCGGCCCCGCAAAGAATTGTGCGCCGGCATAGACGACGAGCATCCACCCGGCGATCCGCGTCGCCTGTTCGATGTCCGTCTCGCCCAGGCTGCGCAGAAGCGCGGGGAAGACAGGCGCGACGATGCCGAAGCCGATCGTGTCGATCAGGACCGCCGCCAGCGCGATCGGCACCGCCTTATGCTCGAACCGCATGCCCCACTCCCCACATTTGTCGGCGCTCTTGTGCCGCAAGCCGCGCACCAAGCCAATGCGGGGCTTTGCACGCCCGATCATTCATGGCATGGCTATCCACAGCATACCCGATCTTCAGATTCGGGATCAGGAGAGACATGATGGCGACTGCCCTCACCGCCGACGCCCCCACCGATCCGCTCGACGCCTTCCGGCAGGAAGCACGCGATTGGCTGGCCGCGCATTTCCCCAAGGCCCTGGCGCATAAGGATGGCGGCATGTCCGCCGTCGAAGGCCCGCACGATCCCACGCCGGACGAAGCCGCCTGGACGAAGGCGATGGGCGAGAAGGGGTGGGGCGTCCCCACTTGGCCCGCGCAATATGGTGGTGGTGGCCTCAGCCGGGCCGAGGCCCGCGTGCTGCAAGAGGAAATGGCGCGGATCGGTGCTTGGAATCCGATCGGCGGCATGGGCGTGATGATGTTCGGCCCGACGCTCCTCGAATATGGCACCGAGGCCCAGAAGCAGGAGCATATCCCCGCCATCGCGCGCGGCGAGGTGCGCTGGTGTCAGGGCTATTCCGAACCCGGCGCCGGCTCCGATCTCGCGAGCCTGCAGACCTTCGCCGAGGACAAGGGCGACCATTATCTCGTCAACGGGCAGAAGACCTGGACGTCGGGCGGCCAATGGGCCGACAAATGCTTCGCGCTCGTCCGCACCGACAAGACGAAGAAGCATGAAGGCATCAGCTTCCTGCTGATCGACATGGACGCCCCCGGCGTCGAAGTGAAGCCGATCCGCCTGATCTCAGGTTCGTCGCCCTTCTGCGAAACCTTCTTCACCGACGTGAAGGTGCCGAAGGACAACCTCGTCGGCCGCGAAGGCGAAGGCTGGACGATCGGCAAGCGGCTGCTTCAGCACGAACGCTCCAGCCTGTCGGGGGGCGGCGGCTCGGCCGGGCGCCTGCTCGCCGGCAAGCCGCTCAGCGAGATCGCCAAGGCCTATCGCGGCACCGACGAACAGGGCCGCATCGCCGATCCCGACCTGCGCACCCGCATCATCCGCCACGAGATGGATGTGCGCGCGTTCGTCCTGACGCTGCGCCGCGCCGCGGCCGAGGCGAAATCGAACCAGGGACCGTCTGCCGCGACCTCGATCATGAAGAACGTCGGTGCGCGCATCACGCAGGACCGCGCCGAACTCGCGATCGAAATCATGGGGATGAATGGCCTCGGCTGGGAAGGCGAGGGGTTCACCGACGACGAACTGGCGCAGACCCGCACCTGGCTGTGGGGCAAGGCGGTGTCGATCTACGGCGGCAGCTCCGAAATCCAGAACAACATCGTTGCCAAGCGCATCCTCGGGATGCTGGACCACCAGTAACTGGCACGAACAACCGCCATCAACACCCGCGCACCCAAACTCAGGAGCTCACGGCATGGCCGTCCTCACCGAAGAACAGACGATGCTGCGCGACATGGCGCGCGAATGGGGTGACAACGAATCCCCGGTCACCGCCTTCCGACGCCTGAGGAATGCCGCGCCCGCGGAAGGGTTCGACGTCAACGCCTGGGGCGACATGGGCCAGATGGGCTGGGGCGGCATCGTCGTGCCCGAAGCGCATGGCGGCTCCGAATTCGGCTATCTGTCGCTCGGCATGGTCATCGAACAGCTCGGCCGCACGCTCGTCGCGCACCCGCTTGGCTCCACGGGCCCGGCGGCGACCGCGATCGTGCTCGGCGATAGCGACGCCGCCAAATCCGAATGGCTGCCGCGCATCGCGAGTGGCGAGGCGGTGGCGACGCTCGCCATCGACGAAGGCCCGCTCCACGGTGGCGCCATCGGCACCCGCGTCGAGGATGGCCGCCTCACCGGCACCAAGGCGTTCGTCGCGGAGGGAGACAGCGCTGCGGCCTTCGTCGTCGCTGCCGCCGACGGCCTGTACCTCGTGGCCGGCGACGAGGGCGTCACCCGCTCCACCCGTCGCATGGCCGATGCCCGCAGCCATGCCGAAGTCCGCTTCGACAAGGCTCCCGCGACCCGGCTCGGCGGTACGGACCTCACCGCCAAAATCGTCGACCACGCTACCGCGCTGGTCACCGCCGAAATGCTCGGCCTCGCCGAACAGGCCTTCGCCACGACCAACGATTACCTCAAGACGCGCGTCCAGTTCGGCCAGCAGCTCAGCACCTTCCAGGCGCTGCAGCACCGCATGGCGAAGATGCTGACCGAACTCGAACTCATGCGATCGGTGGTGGAGGGGGCGCTGGAGGCGATCGATGCGCGCCGCAGCGACCTTTCGCAGAGCGTCAGCCTCGCCAAGGCGGTGGCGGGTGATACGTTGCGCCTCGTCAGCCGCGAAATGATCCAACTGCACGGCGGCATCGGCATGACCGACGAACATGACGCCGGCTTCTACATGAAGCGCGCGGCGGTGCTGGAGGCGATGTGGGGCAATGCCGCCTTCCATCGCGAACGCTTCGCGCAGCTCGCCGGGTATTGAAGGCTACGGGGCGGCCGATGCGCCGCCCCGCCCAATATTTGCGCCCCGGTCTTCCGCGCGTCCGTGCTTGCGTCGCGTAGGCCGCTGCGGGCTAACGCTCACGCGTCGTGAAGCGCCCGATCGTCGAACAGGCCGAAGAACAAGGTCGAGGCATACATCGCCACCGCGCGTTCGCGCGGCATCGTCCCCGCCCATTTCCGCATATCGAACGCCGCATTTTGCAGGGCCATCAGCGCCTGCGCCGCCACCAGCGCATCGACCGGGCGGATCGATCCTTCGGCGATCCCGTCCATCATCGTGCCGGCGAAGCGCCGCGCGATCCGGTTGGAGCGGTCGACCATCGCGGTCCGTACGATCGCCGGCAGGCCCGACAGCGCCGTCGTCCGCAGCAGCGGTGCGCGCTCGGCGAACTGCACGTCCAGCAGCGTCGCGATCGTGCTCGACAGCCGTTGCCAGTGGCTGCCGCCGGTCTCGTCCGCCAGTCGCTGCGCATCGCTGATCGTGTCGAAGCTGCGCCGATAGCAGGCGATGACCAGATCGTCTTTGGCATCGAGGTGATGATAGAAGCTGCCCTTGGTGACGTTCAGCTCCGCCGCGATCCGCTGCACCGATGCACCGCGGTAGCCCAGTTCGTTGATCAGCCGCGTGGCCGCGAGCAGGAAGGCCGCGCGCCCCGGCTCGGTCTCTTCATGGCTCAGATCGATCGGCTGCGGCGCCCAACGCGCGTTCGGCGCGGCGATGCCATGTTCGAACACGTCCATCAGCCGCGCTTCGATCCGATCGTATTGATCCGGTTCGTAGCGCAACACCCAGATCGGCAGCCAGAACGTGTTTTCCAGCAGCACGTGCGCCCGCGCCCCGAACAGGTCCGTCTCCGCGCGGCTGGCGGCAGGGCCCCATAGGGATCGCGTCCGCCGGAACACCTCGCGCCAGCGATTCAGCAATCGGGTACGGTTGGGCTCTTCGCTGGCGCGCAGGTCGGACAGGACCGCCATCGCGCGATCCTCGCCGCGCTGCACGCGGGCCAGCCGGTCCATGATGAGGCCGAGGTAGCGGCGCACGCGTGCCTGCGGTGTCGGCTGGGCGAGTGCATCGTCCAGCATGGCGAGCAGCTGGTCGAGCGTATGCTCGAACGCCGCCGCCGCCAGGTCTTCCTTGCGCTTGAAATAATAGGTGACGCTGGTCGTGTTCAGCCCTACGCGGCGCGCCACGTCGGCGAAGGTCATGCCCTTCGCGCTCTGTTCGTTGATCGCCTCCGCTGCGGCGGACAGGATCGCATCGCGCTTCGCCCGGAAGCGCTTGGTGCCCTGTTCCTCCGCCCCGACGGTTTCGCCGGCATCCGCCCCCGTTTGTTCCATCCGGCCAGTCTATCAATGCCGCTTTCGAAGAAACAGTGTTTTCTTGGGGTGCCGGGCGTCAGGCGTGAAAAAGCCATCGGAAGCGGGCGGATGGGACTTTACCGAATGTACGGTACGGCCTAGACCTCTGGCAAACATACGTTGGAGAGACGCCCCATGGACTTCACCCTGAGCGAGCGGGAAACCTATTTCCGCGACCGCGTCCGCCAGTTCATCGATTCGGAAATCCGCCCTCGCCAGGCCGAACATGACGCGCAGGAACATGAGGGCGATCGCTGGAAGGTGATCCCCGTCATCGAAGAGTGCAAGGCGAAGGCGAAGGCCGCCGGCCTGTGGAATTTCTTCATGCCGCCCAATTCGGGCCAGACCCATGTCGACGACACGTTCGCGTTCGAAGGCACGCAGCTCACCAACCTCGAATATGCCCTGTGCGCCGAGGAAATGGGTAAGATCGGCTGGGCGTCGGAGGTGTTCAACTGCTCCGCGCCCGACACCGGCAACATGGAGGTCTTCCACCGCTACGGCACGCGCGAGCAGAAGGAGCAATGGCTGCGGCCGCTGATGAACGGCGACATCCGCTCCGCCTTCCTGATGACCGAGCCCGCCGTCGCCTCGTCGGACGCGACCAACATCGAAACCTCAATGGTCCGCGACGGCGATCACTACGTCATCAACGGCCGCAAATGGTGGTCGTCGGGCGTCGGCGATCCGCGCTGCAAGGTCGCGATCGTGATGGGCAAGACCGACACCTCGGCCAAGCGCCACCAGCAACAGAGCATGATCCTGATGCCGATGGACGCGCCCGGCGTCACGATCGAGCGCATGCTCACCGTCTATGGCTACGACCATGCGCCGCACGGCCATGGCGAGGTGGTGATGAAGGACGTGCGCGTGCCGGTCGAGAACGTGCTGCTCGGCGAAGGCCGCGGCTTCGAGATCGCGCAGGGGCGGCTTGGGCCGGGCCGCATCCACCATTGCATGCGCACCATCGGCGTCGCCGAAACGGGGATCGAGGCGATGGCCAAGCGCCTGCTCAGCCGCGTCGCCTTCGGGAAGCGCATCGCCGACCATTCGGTGTGGGAACAGCGGATCGCCAAGGCGCGTATCGACATCGAAATGACGCGCCTTCTGTGCCTCAAGGCCGCCGACATGATGGACAAGGCGGGCAACAAGGCCGCGCAGCTCGAGATCGCGATGATCAAGGTCGCCGCGCCGACGATGGCGCTGCAGATCCTCGACGACGCGATCCAGGCGCATGGCGGCGGCGGCGTCAGCCAGGACTTCCATCTGGCCCACGCCTGGGCGGCACTGCGCACGCTCCGCTTCGCCGACGGGCCGGACGAGGTTCACAACCGCGCCATCGCCCGCGCCGAATTCGGCAAATACGGCGACTATGCCGCGGAGCGCCCGGCGCGCTGATCTGCCCTTTATCGTCATCCCGGCGAAAGCCGGGATCCATGGACGCGATGACCTGACGAGGGCGCGCTCCACCAGCGACGCCGAAACCATGGATCCCGGCGTCCGCCGGGATGACGAAGACGAAACAGGAAAGGCCATTCCCATGAAAGCCGCCGTCCTCTTCGAACCCAAGACCCCGCTCCGCATCGAGGACGTCGCCGTCGCCGATCCGGCCCCGCACGAAGTCCTGATCCGCACCGTCGCAGTCGGCGTCTGCCGGTCCGACCTCCACTTCGTCGACGGCATCTACCCGCACGCCCTCCCCACCATCCCGGGGCACGAGGCCGCGGGCGTGGTGGAGGCGGTGGGCAGCGAAGTGCGTACCGTGAAGGTCGGCGATCATGTCGTCACCTGCCTCAGCGCCTTCTGCGGCCATTGCGAGTTTTGCGTCACGGGGCGCATGTTCCTGTGCGTCGACGCGGGCGTCCGCCGGCCCAAGGGCGCCGCGCCGCGCCTCACCCTCGACGGCCAGCCGGTCGCCCAGATGCTCAACCTGTCGGCCTATGCCGAGATGATGCTGGTCCACGAACATGCCTGCGTCGCGATCGATCCGGAGATGCCGATGGACCGCGCCGCGCTGATCGGCTGCGCGGTGACGACGGGGGCCGGGGCGGTATTCAACACCACCGACGTCACGCCCGGTGAAACGGTGTGCGTCGTCGGCTGCGGCGGCATCGGCCTCGCCGCGGTGAACGCCGCCAAGATCGCCGGCGCGGGCAAGATCATCGCGCTGGACCCCGTCCCGGAAAAGCGCGCGCTCGCCGAAAAGCTCGGTGCGACGCACAGCGTCGACGCGCTATCCGACACGGCGGCGGACGAGGTGGTCGAGATCACGCGTGGCGGCGTCCACCACGCGATCGAAGCGGTCGGCCGTCCCCAGAGCGCCGCCACCGCAGTAAAGGTCCTGCGCCGCGGCGGCACCGCGACGATCCTCGGCATGCTGCCGCCGTCGGAGAAGGTCGGTCTGTCGGCGATCGACCTGCTGTCGGGCAAGAAGCTGCAAGGCGGCCTGATGGGCAGCAACCGCTTCCCCGTCGATATCCCGCGCCTGGTGGATTTCTACATGCGCGGGAGCCTCGACCTCGACACGATCATCGCCGAGCGCATGCCGCTGGAGCGGATCAACGACGCGTTCGACGAACTGCGCAAGGGTGACGCCACCCGCAGCGTGATCACCTTCGCGTGAGGACTACCCACAGTACCTCGTCACCCCGGACTCGGTCCGGGGACTCCGCGGCGAGGGGGGCGGTTCGAGCCTCCTGCCGTGCCCTTGCGGCCCGGTGGACCCCGGCACGAGTCCGGGGTGACGGAGGAGGCGGGGCAGTCCATCGCGCATTCCAAAAGGCAGCCGCATGACCACACCCCCCGGCACCATCGCCGTCGCCGACAAGGACCGGCTCGACGAGGCGAACCTCACCCGCTGGATGGAGGCGAACGTCGCCGGCTTCACCGGCCCGCTCACCTACGCCAAATTCGCCGGCGGCCAGTCCAACCCGACCTATCGCATCGACAGCCCGTCGGGCGCCTATGTTCTGCGCCGCAAGCCGTTCGGGCCGTTGCTCCCCTCCGCCCATGCGGTCGATCGCGAATATCGCCTGATTGCCGGCCTGTACCCGACCGGCTTTCCGGTTGCGAAGCCCTATGGCCTGTGTACCGACGACAGCGTCATCGGGGCGATGTTCTACGTCATGGCCCTCGCCGACGGGCGCAACCTGTGGGACGGCACGTTGCCGGACTATACCCCCGACCAGCGCACCGGCATTTACAACGCGATGGTCGACACGCTCGCCGACCTCCACAACACCGATCACGTCGCCGCGGGCCTTGGCGATTACGGCAAGCCCGGCAATTACTTCGCCCGCCAGGTCGAACGCTGGACCAAGCAATATCGCGCCAGCGAAACCGAACACATGCCGGAGGTGGAGAAGCTCATCGACTTCCTGCCACGCACCGTGCCGGACCAGACGCGCACGTCGATCGTCCACGGCGACTATCGCATCGACAACATGATCTTCCACGCGACTGAGCCGCGCGTCATCGCGGTGCTCGACTGGGAGCTGTCGACGCTCGGCGATCCGCTCGCCGATTTCAGCTACTTCCTGATGAGTTGGGTCACGGAGCCGGAAGGCCGATCGGGCGTGAAGGGGCAGACCGGCCCCCACACCGGCATCCCGACGATCGAGCAGATGGTGGACCGCTATTGCGCGCGCACGGGGCGCGACGGCGTGCCCGACCTCAACTGGTATTTCGCCTACAACCTGTTCCGCCTGACCGGCATCGTTCAGGGCATCAAGAAGCGGATCGTCGATGGCACCGCGTCCAGCGCGCAGGCCGAACGGTCGGCGGCGCAGGTCCACCGCCTCGCCGCGGCAAGCTGGCACTTCGCACAAGCGGCTGGCGCCTAATCAACGGCTTGGGCGGTATAGCTCGCATGAAGTGCGAGGCGAAAACGATGGTTTCGTGTGACTTTTAGTGACTTTTGAAAGGGCCTCCATGTCGCTGTTCGACCTTACCGGCAAAGTCGCCATCGTCACCGGCTCCAGCCGCGGCATCGGCAAGGCGAGCGCGATCGAACTCGCCCGTGCCGGCGCGCGCGTCGTCATCTCCAGCCGCAAGCAGGACGCCTGCGACGCCGTCGCTGCCGAGATCAACGCCGCGTTCGGGGAGGGCCGGGCGATCGCCATCGCCGCCAGTATCTCCGACAAGGCCGCATTGCAGGCACTGGTGGATCGGACGCGCGCGGCATGGGGCCAGATCGACGTGCTGGTCTGCAACGCCGCCTCCAACCCCTATTACGGCCCGCTCGCCGGCATCGCCGACGACCAGTTCCGCAAGATCCTCGACAACAACATCCTGTCGAACCACTGGCTGATCCAGATGGTCGCACCCGAGATGCGCGAACGGCGCGAGGGATCGATCGTCATCGTCTCGTCGATCGGCGGCCTGAAGGGGTCGGACGTCATCGGCGCCTATAACGTGTCCAAGGCCGCGGACTTCCAGCTCGCCCGCAACTATGCGGTCGAATACGGCCCCGACAACGTCCGCGTGAACTGCATCGCGCCCGGCCTGATCAAGACCGACTTCGCTCGCGCCTTATGGGACACGCCGGAGGCGGAGACGCGCTCCAGCCGCCACACGCCCTTACGACGGCTGGGCGATCCGATCGATATCGCCGGCGCGGTCGTCTATCTCGCGTCCGACGCCAGCCGCTACATGACCGGCCAGGCGATGGTCGTCGATGGCGGGGTGACGATCTGATGGCCCGCTTCACCGACAAATCGATCATCGTGACGGGCGCCGGCAGCGGCATCGGCCGTGCCGCCGCCATCGCCTTTGCCGCAGAGGGTGGCCGCGTACTCGTCGCCGACCTCACCGACGGGGCCGACGCCACGGCAGATGCGATCCGTCAGGCCGGCGGCACGGCAGAGGCGCTGCGCATCGATGCCGGCAGCGAAGCCGATGTCGTCCGCGCGATCGACCTCGCCTGCGAACGCTTCGGTGGCCTCGACATCATGTTCGCCAACGCCGGCATTTCGGGCGGCATGGCCAACATCTTCGACACCGACGTCGCGCTGATCACCGACGTGTTGCGCGTGAACCTGATCGGCCCCTTCCTCGCGATCAAGCACGCCGCGCCGCGCATTGCCGAGCGGGGAGGCGGGGCGATCGTGCTGACCGCCAGCGTCGCCGGTATCCGCTCGGGCGCGGGCTCGCCCGCCTATTCGGCGTCGAAGGCGGGCGTCATCAACCTCGCCGCGGTCGCCGCGCAGCAGCTGTCGGGCAGCAACGTCCGCGTCAACGCCATCTGCCCCGGCCTTACCGAAACCGGCATGACCAAGCCGACGTTCGATTATGCGCGAGAGGCGGGCAAGATGGACCGCGTCGGCCGCCTCAACCCCCTGCGGCGCGGCGCCCAGCCGGAAGAACTCGCCAAGGTCGCCCTGTTTCTCGCCTCCGACGACGCCAGCTACGTCAACGGGCAGGCGCTGGCGGTCGACGGGGGGCTGTCGTCGAGCCACCCGGTCACGCGGCAGGAATATGGCAAGACCGCCGTTTGACTTGATGCCGTCACGCGGTGCGCGCAGGATGCGGCCATGCTGCTGATCCTCGCCGCCGCTATCGCCGCCCCGCAGGCCGCTCCCCCGCCGATCATTTCGGTGTCGTCCGTCCCGCGCGCGCCGGAGTCGGGGCAATGGCTGCTCCACTGGACGATGAGCCCGGTGCTGTGCCGCGACGGGGGCAGCCAGCCGCCGGTGATGGCCGCCGAACCGCGCCGCACGGTCCTCTATTGGACCGGCAACGGCCGCGCCTCCGCGACGTTCGATTTCCGGATCGATGCCAGCGGTCGGCCGCTGACCATTGTGCGCCGCGGCAGCGCCTATCTGCAGGACGGCGACGATATCGCCCCGGCGCTCGCCGCGACCCGCTTCGCCGCGGGTGCTGCGCGAAAGGGGTGCGTCGTCACCTTCACACCCGATGTCAGCTCGGTCGCTGGAGCGCCGCTACACGATGTCATCGCGACCTTCATGACCCCGCGGACCACGCCGCCGCGCAGCATTTGGGATCGCATCCATGCCGGCGGCGATTGCGGCGATCCTGCCCCGCAGGCGCTGCTGCGTGCCTTCCCGGATTTCAAGGCGTTGCCCGATCAGCCGGGCTATGTCAGCTGGACGCTGATCGGCTTCGATGTGTCGGGCGATGGCAAGCCCAAGGCGATCCGCACGCTCGACAGCAGCGGCACGGCGCCGCTCGACCGGGCGGGGCGTGAGGCGGTGGCGCGCTCGCGCTTCGAGAAGGGCGCCCACAAGGCCTGCACCTTCGGCTATTTCAAGGCGCCGACCCTGCTGCCCGCGCCGCCTGCGCCCGAAGAAGATGCCTGGCGCCCTGCCGCGACAACCTGCCCGCGCGAACATGTCTGGGACCGGCAACCGCAGCTCGTCTATCCGACCAACTACAATGCGCGCAGCATCGAAGGCTGGGCGATGGTGACGTTCGACGTCGCGCCCTGGGGCGCGATCGGCAACGTCCATGCGCAGGCCGCCGAACCGACGGCCGATTTCGGTACTGCCGCCGAAAACATGCTGCGCAGCGCGACGTTCAAGCCCGGCCCGGGCTATGTCGGCTGCATCGAACGCGTGCGCTACGTGATCCGCAAGCCGGGCCAGCCGCCGAAAGCCGCGCCGCCGCCCGTCGTCACGCTGACGCCGATCAGCCGCGCGGAGCCCGCTTCCGGATCAACCCCTCCTGCGCGACGCTCGCCACCAGCCGACCGTCCTGCGTGAAGATGCTACCACGGTTCATGCCGCGCGCATGGCCCGCCCAGGGGCTGTCGGTGACGTAGAGCAGCCAGTCGTCCGCGCGGAACGGCTCGTGGATCCACAAAGCATGGTCCAGGCTGGCGGTCTGCATTTCGGGCATCAGCCAGTTGACGCCGTGCGGCATCATGCTCGTCGCCATCAACGCCATATCGGAGGCATAGGCGAGGGCCGCGCGATGCAGTGCCGGATCGTCGCCGATCCGCGCGGCGGTGCGGAACCAGGCGGCGTTGTTCGGCGCGCGCTTCTCCGGCAGGAACCAGCTGCGCGGGTACAGCGGCCGCATCTCGATCGCATTCTGCCGCCGCGTGAAGAAATCCCGGAACTTCTCCGGCACCTTATCCGCGACGGCGAGGCGCAGCTCGCGCTCCGACTTCAGCGTTTCGGGTGCCGGCACCTCGGGCATCGTGTCCTGGTGGTGCAGGCCGTCCTCGGGCGCCTGGAACGAGGCGGTCATCGTCAGGATCGGCTGGCCCTGCTGCATCGCCACCACCCGGCGCGTCGCGAAGCTCTTGCCGTCGAAGTCGCGCGTCACCTGGTACACGATCGGGAAATTCTCGTCGCCCGGTCGCATGAAATAGGCGTGGAGCGAATGCGAGTCTTTGCCCTCGACCGATCGCTGCGCCGCCTGCAACGCCTGCGCGATCACCTGCCCGCCGAACACCCGACCGCGGCCGCCGGGCTGGCGGGGGCCGCGATACAGATCGGTATCGAGCGTCTCGACGTCGAGCAGCGTGACGAGCATCGCCGCCAGCTCTTCGGGCGTGCGCTCGCGATGCTCGACTACGGCCTCGTCGCCCATCAATAGCCTGCCGCGCGCGCCAGCCGGTCGGCGTGGAAGCCGGTGTCGCCGAACATTTCGGTAAGCACCCGGGCGCGCTTCATAAAGAAGCCGATGTCATATTCGTCGGTCATGCCGATGCCGCCATGCATCTGAACGCCTTCCTGAACGCTGAGCGTCGTCGCCATGCCGGTCATCGCCTTGGCGACCGACACCGCCTCGTCCGCCTCATCCGATCCGGCGTCAAGCAGTTGCTGTGCCTTCAGCACCGCGGCGCGTGCGACCTCCAGTTCGCTATAGAGGTGGGCGGCGCGATGCTGCAGCGCCTGGAAGCTGCCGATCAGCGTGCCGAACTGCTTGCGTTCCTTCAGATAACCGACGGTCATATCCATCGCGCCGCCGGCGACGCCCAGCATCTCGGCCGACGCACCCGTCCGGCCGGCCCGCAGCAGCCGGTCGAGCCCGCCGCGTCCGCCATCGACCTCGCCGATCACTGCATCGGCATCGACCGTCACGCCATCGAACGTCATCCGCGCGGCGAGGCTCGAATCGGCCAGTCGCTCCGGCGACGCCCCGAGACCCGCGGCATCGCGCGGCACCGCGAACAGCGTCACGCCGTCCGCGTCCGCCGCCGACCCGGCGGTGCGCGCGGCGACGATCAGCAGGTCGGCGACATGGCCATGCGTGACGAACTGCTTGGCACCGTTAAGTCGAAAGCCGTTGCCGGCGCGTTCGGCGGTCATCGCGATCCGGTCGCGATGCTTGGGGCCTTCGTCGATCGCCAGCGCGGCGATCGTGTCGCCCGAGACGATGCCGGGGAACCAGCGGTCCGCCTGCGCGCTGCCCTTCAGCGCCTCGACCGCCGCGACCGCGGTGGCGAGGAAGGGGGAGGGGGACAGGTTGCGCCCGATCTCTTCCAGCACCACGCCCGCTTCGACATGGCCCAGGCCCAGGCCGCCCTGCGCCTCGGGCACCAGCACGCCGTTCAGGCCCATTTCGGCAAACTGCTTCCACAGGTCGCGCGAAAAGCCGGTGGGGTCGTTCGCGTCGCGAAGCGCGCGCAGGTGGCTGACGGGCGCATGTTCGGCGACGAAGTCCTTCGCCGTATCGCGCAGCATCGTCTGTTCGTCATTGAGGTAGAGGGGCATTTCGATCTCTCCAAAGCCATCTCCCTGTGGGAGAGGGTTGGGTGAGGGTGGGGGAGCGTTTACGCTTGCTTCCGACCCTCACCCTTCCGCCGTGCTGCGTACGGCTCCTTCCCTCTCCCGGTGGGAGAGGGACATGTTGCTCACGCCCCCGGCAGTTCCAGGATGCGCTTGGCGATGATGTTGAGCTGGATTTCGCTGGTCCCGCCCTCGATCGAATTGGCCTTGGTGCGCAACCACGCGCGCGGGGCGGCGCCGGTATTCGACCGCTCGCTCTCCCATTCCAGCGCGTCGGAGCCCCCCGCTGCCATCATCAGTTCGTGGCGATCCTTGTTCAGCTCGGTGCCGACATATTTCATCATGCTAGGCTGAGCCGGGTGCGCGCGGCCCGCCTTCAACTCGTCGATGAAGCGCTCGCTCATCGCCGCGAACGCCTTGGCCCGCACCTCGAACAGCGCGATCTGCGTGCGCAGCACCGGGTCGGCGAGGCGGCCGTCATGGTCCAGCCCGATCGTCGCAATCGCACCCGCCACCAGCGGGCTTTCGCCCTGACCGCCCAAGCCCATGCCGGAGATCATCTCGCGCTCATGGCCGAGCAAATATTTGGCGACGTCCCAGCCCTTGTTTTCCTCGTGGATGCGGTTCGCCTTGGGCACCTTCACATTGTCCATGAAGGTTTCGCAGAAGGGCGAATAGCCGCTGATCAGCAGGATCGGCTTGGTCGAGACGCCCGGGCTCTCCATGTCGAACAGCACGAAGCTGATGCCGCCCTGCTTCGACGCCTTGCTGGTGCGCACGAGGCAGAAGATCCAGTCGGCCTTGTCGGCGTAGCTCGTCCACACCTTTTGCCCGTTGACGATATAATGATCGCCCGCGTCCTCGGCGCTGGTCGCGAGGCCGGCGAGGTCGGACCCGGCATTGGGTTCCGAATAGCCTTGGCACCAGCGGATTTCGCCGCGCGCGATCTTCGGCAGATGGTCCAGCTTCTGCTCTTCGCTGCCGTATTTCAGCAGCGCCGGCCCGAGCATTGAGATGCCGAAGCTGTTCAGCGGATTGCGCGCCCGGATCGCGCGCATTTCCTCGCGCAGCACCTTGGTTTCCGCTGGCGACAGCCCGCCACCGCCATATTCCTTCGGCCAGTCGGGCACGGTCCAACCCCGTTCGCCCATCACCTTCAGCCATTGCGCCTGTGCCGGATTGGCATTGGGATCATAGTGGCGCCCACCCCAGCACACGTCCTGATCCCCACGGATCGGCTCCCGCATGTCTGGCGGGCAGTTCGCCTCCAGCCACGCGCGGGTATCGGCTCTGAATTGATCGAGATCGGTCATCATTGGCTCCAGGCAAGCGCATGCGCCGCGCGGGCGGCGGCAAGCGCGGTGCGGTCTTGATACACATCGGCGATCACCTGCACGCCGATCGGCAGGCCGTCGCCATCGCGGCCGATCGGCACGCTGGTCGCGGGCAGCATCGGCAGCGTGGCGAGGCCGGGGAAGGCGAACTGGTGCAGGAACGGCGTATCCTCGCCGTCGATGTCCAGCCGCCGATGGGGCAGGGGGGTGTCGTCGTGTGGGAATGCGGTCATGCCGACGGTCGGCGCGATCACGACGTCATACGTCTCGAACAGGCGACGCCACTGGCGCTGCATGCGTGCCTGTTCGTCATGCAGGTGCAGCCAGGCCGCCAGTGTCGGTGGCTCATGCCCCGGCGGTTGCGGTCCGCGCACCGACATCGCGATGTTGAGCATCTGTTCATAGGCGGCGTTCTGCCGCTCGAGGTCGGGCAGCAGGTCGCTCGCCGTATCGACCGTCGCACCTTGCGCGCGGAAGCGCTCGGCAAGATCGTCGATCGCATCCCGGATCGCGCGCTGCACCTTCGCCTTGGGCGCATCGATCAACAGCAGGATGCGCCACTGCTCGCCATGGCGCTTGGCGGGCGCGAGGGGGTGGTCGGCGACGATCTGCAGCGCCGTCTCCAGATCGTCGGCATCGCGCGCCAGGGGCCCGATCACCGACAGGACCGACTTGGCAAAATCGGTGCCGGGAAAGAAATGCCCGTCGGTCGGCAGCACGCCATAGGTCGGCTTGTGCCCCCAGACGCCATTGAACGCCGCGGGCACGCGGATCGAGCCGCCGATGTCGGACCCGAACTCGAGCGCAACCATGCCACTCGCCAGCGCGACCGCCGATCCGCCCGACGACCCACCCGCCACGCGAGCCGGATCGAACGCATTGCGCGTGCGGCCGTAGATCGGGTTGTTCGACTGAATATCCGCGAGCCGCGGCGGCACGTTGGTCTTGCCGAGCATGATCGCGCCCGCGGCCTTCAGCCGCCGCACCGCGACCGCATCCTCCGCAGCGACGAAATCGCGGAACTGCTCGACGCCGAACGTCGTCGGCAGGCCGGCGACGTTGAAGCTTTCCTTGATCGTCATCGGCACGCCGAGCAGCGGCGCGTCGAACCCCTCGGCGATCCGTGCATCGAGCGCGCGGGCCGCATCGCGGGCGCGGTCATAGTCTTTCACCACCACCGCGTTGAGGTCGGGATTCGCCGCCTCGATCCGCGCGATCGCGGCTTCGGTTTCGGCAAGCGCGGTCGTGTCCCCCGCACGGACGGCCGCGGCGGTGGCGAGGGCGGAGGGCGGGGTCATTGATTCCTCCCCCGCCAGGGGGAGGTGGCGCACGCAGCGCGTCGGAGGGGGCGGACACGGTGCCCCCTCGACGGTGCGTCGCTGCCCGCCCCCTCCGTCAGCGCTGACGCGATGCCACCTCCCCCTGGCGGGGGAGGAATTCGGATCGCCCTCACTTCAACCGCCCACCGCTGGCCGCGGCATCATTCAGGCTCTTCGCCGCGGTGAAACCGTGCTTCTCCAGCCCCGCCACGATCTTGCCCAGCCCCTCGCTCTGCGCCCAGAACATGGGGCCGCCGCGATAGACCGGCCAGCCGTAGCCGTAGATCCACACCACATCGACGTCGCTCGCGCGCTGCGCCTTGCCCTCCTCCAGGATCAGCGCGCCTTCGTTGACCATCGTGTACAGCGTCCGCTCGACGATCTCCTCGTCGGTCACCTCATGTTGCGGCGTGCCGGTCTTGTCGCGCCATTCCTGGATGATCTCGGCGACACGGGGGCTGGGGGTGGGGTTCCGCTTCTCGTCGTAATCGTAGAAGCCCGCCTGTTTCTTCTGCCCCCAGCGCCCTTCGGCAGCGAGCGCGTCGCGGACGTTCTCGATACGGTTCGGGTCGCGATGCCAGCCGATGTCGACGCCGGCGAGGTCGGCCATCTGGAACGGCCCCATCGGCATGCCGAAGGCGACGTGGACACGGTCGATCTGTTCCGGCGTCGCGCCTTCCAGCAGCAGCTTGTTCGCCTCCACCTGCCGCGGCATCAGCATGCGGTTGCCGATGAAACCATAGGTAACGCCCGCCACCACGGCGACCTTCTTGATCTTCTTGGCAAGGTCCATGACCGTCGCCAGCACGTCCGGCGCCGTCTTCGCGCCGCGCACCACTTCCAGCAGCTTCATGACGTTGGCCGGCGAGAAGAAGTGCATGCCGACGACATCCTGCGGCCGCTTGGTGACGGCGGCAATTTCGTCAATGTCGAGGTAGGAGGTGTTGCTGGCCAGGATCGCGCCGGGCTTGGCCAGCCCGTCGAGCCGCGTGAAGATCTCCTTCTTAACGTCCATATTCTCATACACCGCCTCGATGATGAGGTCGCAGTCGCCCAGCGCGTCGAAGTCGAGCGTCGGGGTCAGCGCGCCCATCGCCGCTTCGACCTGTTCGGGCTTCATCCGGCCCTTGGCGGCGGTCGCCTCGTAATTCTTGCGGATCACGCCGGTGCCGCGATCGAGCGCCTCCTGCGCCATCTCGACGATCGTCACCGGGATGCCCGCCGACAGGAAGTTCATCGCGATGCCGCCACCCATCGTGCCGGCGCCGATCACGCCGACGCGCTTGATCGGGCGCTTGACGGTGTCGGCGGGAACGTCGTCGATCTTGGCCGCCTGGCGTTCGGCGAAGAAGATGTGGCGCTGCGCGGCGGACTGGTTGCCCATCATCAGCTTCATGAATTCCTGCCGTTCGAAGGCGATGCCGTCCACGAACGACGTCTCGGTCGCCTTCACGACGCAGGCGATATTGGCGGCGGGCGCATCGAAGCCGCGGAAGCGGCGGCCGTTGGCCTTCTCGAACGCGGCAACCGCATCCGGGTCGGGCTGTACCGTCCGCTCCGACGCACGCGGGATCGGCCGCTTCGCCTTCACCTCGTTCGCAAAGGCGATCGCATCCGCCTCCAGGCTGTCCTCTCCGACGATCTTGTCGATCAGGCCGGCCTCCTGCGCCTTCTTCGCGCTGATCGGATCACCCTTGGCGGTCATCTCCAGCGCCAGCGCGACACCGGCGATGCGCGGCAGCCGCTGCGTGCCGCCCGCGCCGGGCAGCAGGCCGAGCTTCACCTCGGGCGTGCCGAGCTTTGCCGAGGGCACAGCGACGCGATAATGACAGCCCAGCGCCACCTCGCACCCGCCACCCAGCGCCGTGCCGTGGATCGCCGCGACGATCGGCTTGGTCGATGCCTCGATCATGTCGACCACGGTGGGCAGGCCCGGCTCGACCATCGGTTTGCCGAACTCGGTGATGTCGGCGCCGGCGAAGAAGGTACGGCCATCGCAGCGGATCACCATCGCCGCGATCGAGGCATCGGCGACGCCTTCCTTGATCGCGGCCTCCAGTCCCTGCCGCACAGCCGCGCCCAGCGCATTGACCGGCGGGTTGTCGGAGATGATGACGAGTACGTCGTCGTGGCGTTCGGTGCGGATCGGCGAGGTCATCGGGTCAGTCCTTCCTAAGGCGTCCCCCGGTCGGCGCCGGGGTCGTGAAATGGTCAATTGAGCGCGGCGTAGATCATCGTCTTCAGCTCGCGCCGGATCGGGTAGAGGCCCGACGGGCTCAGCTGCGTCATGAACACCATGTGCAGCCGCTCGACGGGGTCGATGAAGAAGGCGGTCGAGAACATCCCGCCCCAATAATATTCGCCCTTCGATCCGGGCATCATCGTGCGGGCAACGTCCTGCGTCACGGCAAAGCCCAGGCCGAAGCCGGTGCCGGCATTCTGCGTCTCGCTGAAAAGCGACCGCGACAGGCTGCTAAGGTCCTTGCCGCCCGGCAGGTGGTTCATCGTCATCAGCTCGAGCGTCTTGCGGCCGACGATCCGCGCACCGTCCAGCGTCCCGCCATTCTCGCACATCCGGCAGAAGCGGTGATAATCGAGCGCGGTCGACACGAGGCCACCGCCGCCGGACAGCAGCTTCGGCTGTCGGCTCCACGCGCTCGCCTCGCCGCGATCGTACATCACGCGTCCCTTGCCCTCGACCAATGTATAGCAGTCGGTCAGCCGGTCGGTCTTGTCCTCCGGCACCGCAAAGAAAGTGTCGTGCATGCCCAGCGGGCCGAAGATGCGCGTGGCGAAGAACTGGTCGAGCGGTATCCCCGACACGCGCTGCACCACTGCGCCGAGCACATCGGTCGCGACGGAGTAATTCCACGCCGTTCCCGGCGAGAATTCCAACGGCAGCTTGCCCAGCGCCGCGACGAAGCCGTCGAGGTCGTGGTTGCCGTGCCAACTCTCCAGCTTCGATTCGCGATGCGCGGCGTCGATGTTCGACCGATTCTGGAAACCATAGGTCAGCCCGGCCGTATGGCGCAGCAGATCGAGCATACGCATCGGCTCGGTAGTCGCTTTGGTGACGAACGGCACGCCACCACCGCCGCCGTCATAGACGCCGACACCTTTGAACTCCGGCAAGACGTGGTGGACAGGCGTATCGACCGCGACCTTACCCTCCTCGACCAGCATCATGAAGGCGAGGCTGGTGATCGGCTTGGTCATCGACGCGATGCGGAAGAGCGAACGTTCGTCGATATTTGACCCGCCTTCGCGCGCCGCCCCCTGATGCGAGAAATGGGCGATCTCGCCATCGCGCGCGATCAGCAGCTGCGCGTTCGGCAGGCGTCCGGTGTCGAGGTAGCGCGCCTTCAGAAACGCGTCGATCGCCGCCAGCCGATCGGGGTCGAAGCCCAGTGCGCGTGCATCGGTGTCGGCCATGCGGTGACATACCCCAGTTTCGAACTTATCTGCTCTATTGCCTTGAGCGGCGGCGGAATCAACAGTAACCTTTCATCGAAACACCGTAACCGCAAGCGCGGGCGGGACGATATGGAGAGGATGCCGACATGGCCAGCGCGCCCGCAAGCGAGCCGATCGTACCCCTGCCGCCGACATGGCCGGCGATGCCGCTGGCCCAGGTGGATGCGCTGCTGACCGCGCCCGGCGCGAAGTTCGAGATGGACGAGGTCGTGATCCGCGGCGTGCCGACTCGAGTGTGGAAGAACGCACCGCCGTCGATGCGATTCCTGATCGAGGCGAGTCGCGGCCACGGCGATCGGTTGTTCGTTATCTACGAGGATGAGCGTGTGTCGTATGAGGCGCATTACCGCGCCGTCGCCGCGCTTGCGGCGCATCTGGTGGCCCTGGGCGTGGGGAAGGGGGATCGCGTCGCGCTCGCGATGCGCAACCTGCCCGAATGGCCCGTCGCCTTCTTTGCGGCCGTATCGATCGGCGCGATCATGGTCCCGCTCAACGCCTGGTGGACGGGTGCCGAGCTGGATTACGGGCTGCGCGATTCGGGTTCGCGCGTGCTGATCGTCGATGACGAACGTCACGCGCGATTGCACGATGTCTATGGCAGCCTGCCGCAGTTGGAGCGGGTGATCGTCGCGCGCGCGTCGACGCCGCTGGCGGAGGGCGTGGAGCGGCTCGAAGATATCATCGGTACGCCGCACGACTGGCCAAACCTGCCCGCCACGCCGCTGCCGCCCGCCGACATCGCCCCGGATGACGAGGCGACCATCTTCTACACCAGCGGCACGACCGGCGCCCCCAAGGGTGCGCTGGGCACGCATCGCAATTTCATGACCAACATCCTGTCGAGTGGGTTCACCGCGGCCCGAAGCTATCTGCGCCGGGGCGAAACGCCGCCCGATCCCACACCGCGCGTCAGCCTCACCGTCATCCCGATGTTCCATGTCACCGCCTGTTCGGCGGGGATGATGGGGACGATCGCGACCGGATCGACGACGATCTACATGCGCCGCTGGGACACGGCGCGCGCGCTTGAGATCATCGAGCGCGAGCGCGTCAACATGACCGGCGGCGTGCCGACGATCGCCTGGCAGCTGCTCGAGCACCCGGATCGTGCGAAATACGATCTCTCGTCGCTGGAAACGATCGCTTATGGCGGTGCACCCTCGGCGCCCGAGCTGGTGCGGCGCATCTATCAGGAATTCGGCGCGCTGCCTGGTAATGGCTGGGGCATGACGGAAACGACCGCGACCGTCACGCAACATGGCGCCGAGGATTATCTCAACCGCCCCGCGAGCGCGGGCGCGCCCGTCGCCGCGGCGGATATCGAAATCCGTGCCGACGATGGCGTCACCGTGCTGCCCCGCGGCGAAATCGGCGAGCTTTGGGCGCGCGGGCCGATGATCGTGAAGGGCTATTGGAACAAGCCCGAAGCAACGGCCGCGACCTTCGTCGACGGCTGGGTGCGCACCGGCGACCTCGCGCGGATCGATGACGACGGCTTCCTGTTCATCGCCGATCGCGCCAAGGACATCGTGATCCGCGGCGGCGAGAACATCTATTCGATCGAGGTGGAGAACGTGCTCTACGCCCATCCCTCGGTCACCGACGCCGCGCTGGTCGGCATCCCACACCGGACGCTGGGCGAGGAGCCGGCGGCGATCGTCCACCTGTGCCCCGGTTGCACCGCGACCGAGGCGGAATTGCAGGGGTTCGTGCGCGAGCGGCTGGCGGCGTTCAAGGTGCCCGTCGCGATCCGCTTCCTGCCCGAGCCGCTGCCGCGCAACGCCAATGGCAAGATCCTGAAACGCGAGCTGAAAGCGCTGTTCGAGGATCATTCCGCCGCCGCCGCTTAGGCGGGTGCAAACAGAAGGGTGGCGGCGCGCGAAAATGCGCTAGAGCAGGGGGATGGCCGACGATCCCGATCCTGCTCCCCCGTCACCCCCCATCACGCCCGAGGAGCAGATCGCGCTCGGCGCGCCGCTGATGCCCGGCACCCGCAGCGAGATCGGCCGCATCGCGCAGCGGCGCGATCGTCTGCTCGCCGCCTTCACGCTGATCGCGGGCATCGGCCTCGCGCTCGGTACGCCCTTCGCGCTCAAATCGGGCGCGGAATTCTTTCTGCCGCTGACGACGGCGCTGGTGATCGCCATCGCGCTGGTGCCGGTGCTCGAATGGCTCGAACGGCGCGGCATTCCATCCGCGATCGCAGCGCTGTTCTGCATCCTAGTGTTCCTGATCATCGCCAATATCGCGATCGCGGCGATCGTCGTGCCGGCGACAGACTTCTTCCAGCTGCTGCCCAGCCGGATCACGCGCATCCAGCACAATCTGTCGCCGTTGCTCGACCTGTATTCGACGCTCGAAAAATCGGTGAACAAGATGTTCCGGCAGATCGCGTCGACACCGGTCCGTCAGCCGCAGACCGCCGCGGTCGCGCCGCCCAGCTCGATCCTGGAGCTCGCCGCGACGTCGGCACCGACGGTGATCGTCCAGTTCTTCTTCGGTATCCTGATCGTCTTCTTCTTCCTGTCGGGCTGGACCGGCCTGCGCAAGAAGACGATCACCGGGCGCACCAGCTTTGACGGCGCGATGGCGACCGCCCGGGTGATACAGGACGTCGTCGACGACGTGTCCGCCTATCTGGGCACGATCACGCTGATCAACCTCACTCTAGGCGGCATCGTCGCGGGCGCATTGTATTTCCTCGGCATGCCGTCGCCGCTGATGTGGGGCGGTATCGTCGCGCTGCTCAACTACATCCCCTATTTCGGGCCGATCCTTGCGGCGTTCCTGCTCGCGATCGGGGGGTTGATGACCTTCACCGACATCTGGCTGGCGCTGATCCCGCCGGGCGTGATGATCGGCTGTCACCTCGTGGAGGCGAATGCGATCACGCCGCTGATCGTCGGCCATCGGCTGACGATCAGCCCGCTGATGATCCTGGTGTCGATCAGCTTCTGGGGCTGGGTATGGGGCACCACAGGGGCCGTGCTGGCGGTGCCGCTGCTGATCATCATCCAGACCGTGCTGGGCGCTGCGGGCAAGCCGGATATCGCCGGATTCCTGTTCGAACACGGCACATTGGTGCATCAGGAACGCGCCCGGCGACGCCGGAGCGAGGGGGAGGGCGAAGAAGGTCGTTGACACCCCCCGCGCCCTCGCTTAGTGGGCGCGCCTCAACGCTTTCAGCGGGTGTAGCTCAGTTGGTTAGAGCGCCGGCCTGTCACGCCGGAGGTCGCGGGTTCGAGCCCCGTCACTCGCGCCATTCCTTCCCGGAATGGTATGATTTGCCGAGACAAGCATAGCGCATTGCGCCGCGTGCCGAACACGCGGGTGTAGCTCAGTTGGTTAGAGCGCCGGCCTGTCACGCCGGAGGTCGCGGGTTCGAGCCCCGTCACTCGCGCCACCGGTCAGGACCGGTGGTATCCGCCCCTAGGGCGTCGATCCTTTCCCCATATGTCACGGTTCGCGTCAGCTGATCGGGCGGCGTCCATCCGCTATCCAAACACGTGCTTACCGTGCTTCTCGACACGCGCAGGGCGCGGGGACTGCGTTACCGCCAGCGCCCGGTCTCCATCCACAGCAGCAGCGGCTTGAGCGGCAGGATCCAGACGATCCCGGCGACGAGATAGAAGGGTGCCTGCAGCCACCATGCCCATGTGCCGACGAAGCCCGACAGGCTGACGATCCCCACGCACCAGATCGCGATCAGGCTCAGGATGATGAGCATGCCAGCGGGTTTGCGCCACGTGGGGGTCATAAGGCGATCCAGTCTGATTCGGTGGCGATGGCGTGGAGCGGCATATCCCACGGATCGGCCGGCAGCGCAGCGACTCGCTGCACCGACCATGCAATCCCCACCCGCCATGCATCGGGATTTGCCGCAAGAGCGCGATCGTAATGGCCAGCCCCTTGCCCCAGGCGGTTTCCAGCGTCGTCGAAGCCCACGAGTGGCGTCAGGATGATGTCGGGCGACACCTCGGGCGCATCGGCCACGGGTTGCAGCAGACCGAAGGCGCCGCGTTCCAGCGGATGCGATGGGTCCCACGACAGGAAGCGAAGCGGCGCGGCCCGCGTCGTAACGTGCGGCAGGGCCAGCGTGCATCCCGCGGCGCGCGCCGCGTCGGCCAGCGGCGCCGGATCGGCCTCGCTGCCCAGCGGCCTATAGCTTGCGACGATCAATCCTGGCCGCAAGCGGGCAACGAACGCTGCTGACAACCCGATCGGTGCCTGCGGCGCGAAGCCGTCACGAACAGCGCGCAGGCGGGCGCGGAGGGCGAGCTTGTCGGTCATCGCTCCACGCGGTCACGAGAGGAGAGGGGCGGGTGGCGGGACCGCCATGGCCGTGTGCCAAAATATCCACTGACGCCCTGTAACGTCAGGTGGGGACCATGTGCGTCGGACCAGGATCCGGGCAGGGACAGCCCCCATGGATGATGAATAGCCTCAGGGATAAAGTAAGGCTCGTACCGGGCAGAACCCGCCGCCGACCAATTTAGGATGGGCGGAGCGCACTGGCAATGGGGCAGGGGCCTTATCCTGCCGTCGGATCGTGCTCCAGCGCGTCGGCCAGCGCCTCCAGCCGATCGGCGATGCGTTGCAATGCCGGTTCGCTCACCGCCGCGCCCTCGGGCGGGCGCTGGCGGACGTCTTCCAGGGCGTCGGCGAGCATCAGGGCGACGAACAGCATCGCGCGCTCGCCCGGTACGCCGCCCGCGGCGCGCAGGGCCACCGGCCAGCGCTCGTCGAGCATCTTGCCCAGCTCCACGAGATGGGCTTCCTCACCGTCGCGGCAGGCGACGGTGTGCGGACGACCGCCGATCGGCAGCGAGACGTTCGCCATCAGGCCGGCGTCCCACGAGCGATCACGTCGTCCAGCGCGCTCACCGCTTCGGCCATGCGCGCCTTCAGCGCCGCATGGCGGCGCGCCAGCGCGTCGCCGGCCGCGGCACGGGCCGCGATCGCGGTTTCGATTCGGGCGATCGCCGCGTCGATGCGATCGACGGCGCTCGGCGTATCGGGGGGCGTGTCGGGAAGCGGTTCGGCCATACCTCCTGACCTAGGCGCGCACCGGGGCAGCGGCAAGTCGTCAAACCGCTTCGCGCAAACGCGATCCGCGCATCGCCCGCGGTTGACAGACGGGCGTTCCCCCTCGCAAAGGCGGGGCCGCTTTAACACGTTTAACGCGGCCCCGAATCCGATGCGCCGCGACCCATTGCGAGGAGTGAAGCAGATGACGGTGAAGGTTGCGATCAACGGCTTCGGCCGCATCGGCCGACTGGTGGCGCGCGCGATCATCGAACGCGGTGCCGGCGACCTCGAACTGGTCGCGATCAACGACCTCGCCGACGCCAAGTCGAACGCCTGGCTGTTCAGCCGTGACAGCGTTCACGGCAAATATCCCGGCACCGTCACCGCCGAAGGCAACGACCTCGTCATCGACGGCAAGCGCATCCGCGTCACCGCCGAGCGCGACCCCGCCAACCTTCCGCACAAGGAACTGGGTGTCGATCTGGTGCTCGAATGCACCGGCTTCTTCACCGACAACGTCTCGTGCCAGAAGCATATCGATGCGGGCGCGAAGAAGGTGCTGATCTCGGCCCCGGGGAAGGGCGTCGACCTCACCGTCGTCTACGGCGTCAACCACGACAAGCTGACCGCCGAGCACACGATCGTGTCGAACGCGTCCTGCACCACCAACTGCCTGGCGCCGGTCGCCAAGGTGCTGAACGACACGGTCGGCATCGAACGCGGCCTGATGACCACCGTTCACGCCTACACGAACGACCAGAAGATCCTCGATCAGATCCACCCGGACCTGCGTCGCGCCCGCGCCGCGGCGATGAGCATGATTCCGACCACCACCGGCGCGGCCCGTGCGGTGGGCGAGGTGCTGCCCGAGCTGAAGGGCAAGCTGGACGGTTCGGCGATCCGCGTGCCGGTGCCCGACGTCAGCCTGATCGACCTGACCTTCACGCCGAAGCGCGACACGACGAAGGACGAGGTCAACGCGATCCTGAAGGCCGCGTCGGAAGACGGCCCGCTGAAGGGCGTGCTCGTCTATTCGGACGAACCGCTCGTCTCGATCGACCTGATGCATTCGCCGCAGTCCTCGACCGTCGACAGCCTGGAAACCGCGGTGCTCGACGGCAAGCTCGTCCGCGTCGTCAGCTGGTACGACAACGAATGGGGCTTCTCGAACCGCATGGTCGACACCGCGACCGCCATGGCGAAGTTCCTCTAAGGCATCGCCAATGACCCATTCCGTCATTGCGAGCGGAGCGAAGCGATCCAGAGCGTCACGCACGACGCTCCGGATTGCCGCGTCGCTGCGGTCCTCGCGATGACGGGGCGGGTATGATGACTGCCGGCACTCTGGTCGGGATCGCCCGGCACGCCTTTCCGAAGGCGCCGATGGAACTGATCGAAGCGGTCGACGTGACGGTCGAAGGCGGCCTGCACGGCGACTTCCGCGGCGCGGTGAAGCCCGGCGGGCGTGGCAAGCGGCAGGTGACGCTGATGGAGCGCGGTGACTGGGATGCCGCCATGGCGGACCTCGGACATACGATCCCGTGGCAGGAACGGCGCGTAAACCTGCTGGTCGACGGCTTCGATATCCCGCAGGTGCCCGGCACGCGGCTGCGCATCGGCGCGGTCGAGCTGGAGATTACGGTCGAATGCGACCCGTGCAGCCGCATGGAGACGATCGCGACCGGGCTGAAGGCGGCGCTGACCCCCGACTGGCGGGGCGGGGCCTGTACGCGCGTGAAGGTGCCCGGCCGGATCGCGATCGGCGATCCCGTGTCGGTCGTCTCTTTCTCTTAAGATCTGAAGGACGATATCATGGCTAAGGCCTTCAAGACGCTCGACGATATGGGCGAAGTTCGTGGCAAGCGCGTGCTGGTGCGCGAGGATCTGAACGTCCCGATGGCGGACGGTGCGGTGACCGACGACACGCGGCTGCGCGCGACCCTGCCGACCGTCACCGAACTCGCCGATCGTGGTGCGATCGTGCTGATCCTGGCCCATTTCGGCCGGCCGAAGGGCACGCCAAACCCTGAGATGTCGCTCAGCCGTATCGTCCGCCCGTATTCCGCCGTGCTGGGACGCGAGGTCCGCTATATCGATTGGGAGGGCGACGAGGCGGCCGTCGCGACGCTGCAACCCGGCGAAATCGCGGTTCTGGAGAACACGCGCTTCTTCGGTGGCGAAGAGAAGAACGATCCGCAAGTCGTTGCACGCTTTGCCAAATTGGGTGAGCTCTACGTCAACGATGCCTTTTCGGCAGCGCACCGCGCCCATGCCTCGACCGAGGGGCTGGCCAAAGTGCTGCCCGCCTTTGCCGGTCGTGCGATGGAGGCCGAACTCGACGCGCTCGAAAAGGCACTCGGCAACCCCGACCACCCCGTTGCCGCCGTCGTTGGTGGCGCCAAGGTGTCGACCAAGCTCGACGTGCTCAAGCACCTTGTCACCCGCGTCGATCACCTGATCATCGGCGGTGGCATGGCCAATACCTTCCTCGCGGCGCGGGGTGTCGATGTCGGCAAGTCGCTGTGCGAGCATGACCTGACCGGCACCGCGGAGGAAATCCTGGAGGCCGCGGATCGCGCCAATTGCACCGTTCACCTGCCGTATGACGTCGTGGTGGCGAAGGAATTCCGCGCCAACCCGCCGGTCCGCACCGTCAACGTTCACGAAGTCGCGGCGGACGAGATGATCCTGGACGTCGGCCCGAGCGCTGTCGAGGCGCTGGGCGATGTGCTGAAGAACTGCCGCACGCTCGTGTGGAACGGCCCGATGGGCGCATTCGAGACGCCGCCCTTCGATGTCGCCACCGTCAGCCTGGCGCGCACCGCCGCGGCGCTGACGCAGGACGGCAGTCTCGTCTCGGTGGCTGGTGGTGGCGATACCGTCGCCGCGCTCAACCAAGCCGGCGTGGCGGATCGCTTCACCTTCGTGTCCACCGCCGGTGGCGCCTTCCTCGAATGGATGGAAGGCAAGGCGCTGCCCGGCGTCGCCGCGCTCACCGCCTGACCCGAATGCGAGACGCCGCTCAGGTCGGCGGCGTCTCCTTCAACAGCGGCACGACGATCGTATTGAGATCGTCGAGGTCGAGCGATGCCGCCTTGGCGTAGCGGACGACCCCCGCACGATCGATGACGTAATTGGTCGGCACCGCATTGCCGATCAGCGGATATTTGCCCTTTACCCGCCGCGTCGGCGTGATCGCCATCGCCGCGAACAGCGGCTTCATCCGAAAGACCGGCACCGAATCCTCGGTCGCCACCGCGAACACGCGCAGGCCGTGCTTCTGCTGCGTGCGATAATAGGCATCCAGCAGCGGCAGCTCCGCGCGGCAGGGCACGCACCACGTCGCCCAGAAATTCAGGATCACCACCTGTCCGCGCAGATCGGCGAGCCGTACCTTGCTGCCATCGATTAGCGTCAATTCCGCATCCGGCGCGGGCTTGCCGACCAGCGGCGACGCATAACGGTCCGCCGCCGCGCCCGCGCCGCTCGCGGTCAACAGCGCAGCGACGATCGCCAGCCGGATTGGTGTCATGATCATTCCCCCTTGAACTGCATCAAGCGTCCTTTGGCGCGTGCCGTCAAGGCTGCACTCGCCCCTTGCGCAAGGTCCTGCCACGCCGTAGGTTAAACGCGTTAAACAGGCAGGGAGCCGGCATGCTAGGAGTGCGACTCGACACCGAATTGGAAGAGCGGCTCGCCGCGGTCGCGCGCACCCAGGGTCGCAGCAAAAGCGACATCGCGCGCGAGGCGGTGCGTCGCTACGTCGACCTGCACGATGACGCCTATCGCCGCGAGGCCCGCCGCCAGTCGACCCGTGCATCGCAGCGCGCATCGAGTGACGATGTGATCTTCTGGCAGGATGCGCGCGCGTGGAAATAAGGCATGGCGGCATCGTGTTGGTCGATGGACCCGACGGCGCGCCGGCGCGGCCGTGCGTCGTCGTCCAGTCCGACCTGTTCAACGCGACGCATGCGACGATCACCGTCTGCCCGCTCACCTCGGTGATCGGAGGCGAGGCGCTGTTCCGCGTCGTCATGTCGCCGCGCGAACACAATGGCCTGACCGCCGAATGCGAGGTGGAGGTCGACCGGATCACCAGCGTCGCACGCGACCGCATCACCGCCGTGATCGGCGATGCCAGCCCCACCCGCATGGAGCAGATCGACCAGGCGCTGCGGCGCTGGCTGATGCTCTGACGACCCCATTTCACGACGTGCCCCCAAGGAGCTACTCATGACCACGAACGTCACGCCCGCCGTCAAGGCGATCCTCGACAAGTATGAAGCCACCAGCCCCGCGGTGAAGGCGAACCTCGCCCGCATCCTGATGCAGGGCAAGCTGGGCGGCACCGGCAAGCTCATCATCCTGCCCGTCGATCAGGGCTTCGAACATGGCCCGGCGCGCTCGTTCGCGGTCAACCCGCCGGCCTACGACCCGCATTATCACTATCAGATGGCAGTGGACGCCGGCCTTTCGGCCTATGCCGCGCCGCTCGGCCCGCTCGAGGCGGGTGCCGATACCTTTGCCGGCCAGATCCCGACGATCCTGAAGGTCAACAGCTCGAACAGCTGGGCGACCAGCATCGACCAGGCGGTGACGGCGAGCGTCGGCGATGCGGTGCGCCTCGGCTGCGCGGCGATCGGCTTCACCATCTACCCCGGCTCGGATCAGATTTTCGAGCAGATGGAAGAGATTCGCGAACTGTCCGAAGAGGCGAAGGCCGTCGGCATCGCGACCGTCATCTGGAGCTATCCGCGCGGCGGCAAGCTCAGCAAGGACGGCGAACTGGCGCTCGACGTCGGAGCCTATGCCGCGCACATGGCGGCGCTGCTCGGCGCGCACATCATCAAGGTGAAGCTGCCGTCCGCGCATATCGAGCAGGAGGAAGCCAAGAAGGCGTATGAGGGCACCGACTGGTCGAACCAGGCGGATCGCGTCCGCCACGTCGTCCAGTCGAGCTTCGCCGGTCGCCGTATCGTCGTCTTCTCGGGCGGTGCGGCCAAGGGCGCCGATGCGGTCTATCAGGACGCGCGCGACATCCTGGCGGGTGGCGGCAATGGCTCGATCATCGGCCGCAACACGTTCCAGCGCAGCCGCGAAGACGCGTTGGAGATGCTCGCGAAGCTCGTCGCGATCTACAAGGGCGAGGCGTAAGCCGATCCTGCCGCCGCGGCTTTCGTCGCGGCGGCAATCGGGGTAGGGGGCGGGCATGACCGAAGACGATCCGCTTGGCCCCCTCGATCCCGAATTCGCGGCGCAGTTCCGCCGTGACGACCGCCGGCCGCCGTGCCAGCTCTATCTGATCTCGCCGCTCGACGTAGCGGGTGGATTTGCCGACCGACTGGCGCGCGCGCTCGACGCCGGCCCCGTCGCGGCCTTCCAGTTCCGCGTGAAGGATATCGACCAGCACGCCGCAGCGAAGCTGGCGGAACCGCTTCAGCGCCTGTGCGCGGACCGCGAGGTCGCGTTCATCGTCAACGACAGCATCTCGCTTGCCAAGCGCTTGGGCGCCGACGGCGTCCATCTGGGTCAGGACGATGGTGATCCGCGGGAAGCGCGTGATGCGCTGGGGCCTAATGTCCAGATCGGCGTAACCTGCCACGACAGCCGTCACCTCGCCATGGAGGCGGGCGAGGGCGGTGCCGACTATGTGGCCTTCGGTGCCTTCTATCCGACCGCGACCAAGGCGGTGAAGCACGTGCCGGAGCCGTCGATCCTGTCCTGGTGGGCGTCGATGTTCGAACTGCCGAGCGTGGCGATCGGCGGCATTACGCCGGACAACGCCGCGCCGCTGGTGGCCGCCGGCGCGGACTTCCTCGCCGTGTCTGGCGCGGTGTGGAACGGCGACGAGGCCGCCGCCGTGGCTGCATTCGCGAAGGTGCTGAACGGCTGAGCCGCTGACTCCTGTCGCCCCGGGACCCGTCCGGGGCGACGGAGGCGGAAAGCGAAGCGCTCCGCACAAAACGGCTGTTCCACGAAACCCTTAGCCCCTCCGCCCGTTGATCCGCCTGCGTAACGGTCAGGGAGCGGATTGATGAAGGCGGCACTCACCACGGCACTCATGGCGGGCGCCGCGCTCGCCGCGTCGGCGACGGCACAGGCACCCCAAGCCGCCCCGGCGGCCAAGCCCGTTGACCGCAACCTGCTCCATGTCCAGGTCATCCTCGATTCGCTCGGCTTCGGTCCCGGCCTGCTCGACGGAAAGGGCGGCCAGTCGCTCACCGCCGCGCTAAAGGGGTTCCAGGAAGCCAAGGGTCTGCCCAAGACCGGCAAGCCCGACGCCGCGACGCTCGCGGCGCTCTATCCCTATCGTGCCAAGCGCCCGACCGCGCGCTTCATGCTGACGCGCGAGGCGCTCGCTGGGCCGTATATCAACCCGCTGCCCAAGGATTACGGCGAGCAGGCGAAGCTGCCGACGATCGGCTATGCGACGCCGATGGAAAAGCTGGCGGAGATGTTCCACACCAGCCCCGAGACGCTGATCGCGCTCAATTCCCCCTCGACGCGACTGAAGGTCGGCAACACGATCATCGTCCCCAATGCGCTGCCCGCGTCGCGCAACTACGACACCAAGCTGCCCGATCACTGGCGCCAGACGCTCAACATGCTCAACGTCGACGCCAACCAGCCGGTCGCCGATCACATCGTCGTCGACAAATCAGACAAGGTGCTCCGCGTCCTCGACAAGGACGACAAGTTGATCGCGCAGTTCAGCGCGACGATGGGGTCGGAGCACGATCCGCTGCCGCTGGGCACGTGGAAGATCTACGGCGCCGACTATAACCCGAAATTCCACTATAACCCTGCGCTGTTCTGGGACGCGAAGAAGGGCGACGAGAAGGAGTTGCTGCCGCCGGGGCCGAACGGTCCGGTTGGCGTGGTGTGGCTCGACCTGTCGAAGGAGCATTACGGCATCCACGGCACACCGCACCCCGAGCTTATCGGCCGGACGGAAAGCCATGGCTGCATCCGCCTGACCAACTGGGATGTCGCGCGCCTGGCGCAGATGGTGAAGCCGGGCACCAAGGCGGTGTTCCAAGCGTGAATGGGATGGTGACGCTCGCACCAAAGTCGCCGTCACCCCGGGCTCGTTCCGGGGTCCACTCTGCGGCGAGGGGGGCGGCTAGGGCCTCCTGCCGCGCCCTTGCGGCCCGGTGGACCCTGGAACGAGTCCGGGGTGACGGAGGGATCGCCGCATGACCCGCCTCGGCTGGGGCATCCTTATCGGCTTGGTGCTGCTCGTAGCGGCATTCGTCGCCATGACGCGCTTCGGTACGGCCGATCCCTCCGCGCGCCGCGCGACGGCAGCGGTGAGCGCCCCCGAACCGGCCGCCGAGGCTCCGGCACCGACCGGCCAACTCACTGTCCCCGTCGCCGGCATTGCCCGCAGCACGATCATGGACAGCTGGAATGACCCACGCGAAGGCGGCAGCCGCGGCCATCACGGCACGGACATTCCCGCCCCCGCCGGCACCCCCGTTCTCGCCGCCGCGGCCGGCCGCGTCGAAAAGCTGTTCCAGTCCGGCCGCGGCGGTACGACGCTCTACATCCGCTCGCCCGACCGCCGCTGGGTCTATTATTACGCGCATCTGTCGGGCTACGCGCCGGGTATCGCCGTCGGCCAGCCCGTGCGGGCCGGGCAGACGATCGCCTATGTCGGCGACACCGGCGATGCGGGTGCTGGCAATTATCACCTCCATTTCGGCATGCAGCGCATGGCGGCGGGTGATCGCTGGTATCAGGGCGAGGACGTCAATCCGTTCCCGATGCTTGCCGGGTCGGCGCCCGCACGGTAAAGCGCCGCCACCCGGCGTGGCTCATCGCCCGCCAAACTCGCTCTTTCCAGTAGGTTCAATCCCATGAAGATCAGCGGCGTGGACATCCGTCCCGGCAACATCATCGAATATGAAGGCGGCATCTGGCGCGCGGTCAAGATCCAGCACACGCAGCCCGGCAAGGGCGGTGCGTACATGCAGGTCGAGATGAAGAACCTGATCGACGGCCGCAAGAACAACGTCCGCTTCCGCTCGGCGGAGACGGTCGAGCGCGTCCGGCTCGACACCAAGGATTTCCAGTATCTCTTCCGCGACGGTGACCAGCTGACCTTCATGGACAAGGAAAGCTACGAACAGATCACGCTCGACGCGGGCATCCTCGGCGATGCCGCGGCCTTCCTGCAGGATGGCATGGACGTCGTGCTCGAACTGTATGACGAAAAGCCGATTTCGGTCGAACTGCCCAGCACGATCGAAGCGACGATCGTCGAGGCGGATGCCGTGGTGAAGGGGCAGACCGCCTCGTCCAGCTACAAGCCCGCGATCCTCGACAATGGCGTCCGCGTGATGGTGCCGCCGCACATCGGTGCCGGCACGCGCATCGTCGTCGACGTCTACGAGCAGACGTACGTCCGCCGCGCGGATTGATTGATGATCCCTCTCCCATCGGGAGAGGGTGGCCGAGCGTAGCGAGGTCGGGTGAGGGCAGAGCCTTCATCCGACCCTCACCCTCCCACCGCCTGACGGCGGCGGGCCCCTCCCTCTCCCGCCGGGAGAGGGGTACAGAGATTATCCCATGCCCTCCCATTCCGGCCTCTTCACCGTCATCGAGCGCGCCGCCCGCAAGGCCGGCACCGCGCTGCGTCGCGACTTCAACGAGGTTCAGCACCTCCAGGTCAGCCGCAAGGGGCCTGCCGACTTCGTGTCGATCGCCGACAAGCGCGCCGAGCAGACCCTGTTCGAGGAATTGCGCAAGGCGCGTCCCGACTGGGGCTTCCTGATGGAAGAGGGCGGCGAGGTGAAGGGCGATCCCGACAAGCCGCGCTTCATCATCGATCCGCTGGATGGCACGTCGAACTTCCTCCACGGCATCCCGCATTTCGCGATCTCGATCGCGGTCGAGGAGCAGACCCCGGCCGGCAAGCGCGAAATCACGACCGCGCTCGTCTACCAGCCGCTGACCGACGAGAGCTTCTGGGCCGAAAAGGGCCGCGGCGCCTGGCTGACCGACCAGCGCCTGCGCGTTTCGGCGCGCCGCGATCTGTCGGAAGCGCTGATCGCCACGGGTATTCCGTTCCTGGGCCATGGCGATTTCGTCCAGTGGAGCCGCATCTTCGGTGCGGTCGCGCCCGAAGTCGCCGGCATCCGTCGTTTCGGCTCGGCTGCGCTCGATCTCGCCTGGGTCGCGGCGGGTCGCTTCGACGGCTATTGGGAATCGGGCCTCAAGCCCTGGGATACGGCGGCGGGCCTGCTGCTCGTCAAGGAAGCCGGCGGCTATGTCACCGACTTCCGCGGTGCCGACCGGGCGATGGAAAAGAACGAATTCCTCGCCGCCAACGACGGCCTGCACGTCAAGCTGCACAAGCTGGTCGCCGGCGCGCTGCGCTGATTGCAGGGCGGTCCGACCCGCTTTCACCCTCTCTCAGGCTGCGCCTGCTTGTCCCTCTCCCGTCGGGAGAGGGAAGGGGCCCACTGCCGCAGGCAGTGGGAAGGGTGAGGGTGCGCGCCTGAACCGCGCCTTTCTGCGATTCATTCTCACGCCCCACGGCCTTGCCCGACCCGGCGCGGAGGCCTAAAGCCACCCCATTCCTATCGCATGTGCGAGATGCCCTTTGGTTGACCTGTCGCAATATCTGCCGATCCTGCTGTTCCTGGGCGTCGCCATCGCGCTGTCGAGCACTTTCGTGTTCCTGCCGATGGCGGTGTCGCGGCTGACCGGCAGCAACAAGCCGAACGAGCAGAAGCTGTCGGAATATGAGTGCGGCTTCCCCGCGTTCGAGGATCCGCGCAGCCAGTTCGACGTGCGTTTTTATCTCGTCGCGATCCTGTTCATCATCTTCGATCTTGAAGCCGCGTTCCTATATCCTTGGGCAGTCTCGGTTTTCAGCATCGGCTGGACCGCATGGATCTCCATGATGATCTTCATCGGCGAACTGGCCCTCGGCCTCGTCTACGCCTGGAAAAAGGGAGCGTTGGATTGGGAATGACCCCCATGTCCGGACCCGTTGAACTCGATCGCTCGGCCGCGGGCACCGCTCTGGTGCAGCCGGACCAGGGCTTTTTCGACAGCCTGAACGGCGAGCTGACCGACAAGGGCTTCCTTGTCACCTCGACCGAAGAGCTGTTCCAGTGGGCGCGTACCGGCTCGCTGTGGTGGATGACGTTTGGCCTCGCCTGCTGCGCGGTCGAGATGATCCACGTCAACATGCCGCGCTACGATCTCGAACGCTTCGGTGCCGCGCCGCGCGCCAGCCCGCGTCAGTCGGACGTGATGATCGTCGCCGGCACGCTGTGCAACAAGATGGCGCCGGCGCTGCGCAAGGTCTACGACCAGATGTCGGAGCCGAAGTACGTCATCTCGATGGGCAGCTGCGCCAACGGCGGCGGCTACTACCATTACAGCTACAGCGTCGTGCGCGGTTGCGATCGCGTGGTGCCCGTGGACATCTATGTCCCCGGCTGCCCGCCGACCGCGGAAGCGCTACTCTATGGCATCATGCAGTTGCAGCGGAAGATCCGCCGCAGCGGGAGCATCGAACGGTGAGGGCGCCCGCTCCCGCCTTTGCGGCGAACCTCAATGGCGAAACGATCGAAGCGGTCCGCGCGACGCTCGGCGCGGCGCTGATCGACGCGGTTGACCAGGTCGGCGAGGTTGCGCTCTACGTAGAGCGTGAGGCGATCGCCGACGCGCTGACCAAGCTGCGCGATACGCCCGGCCTCGAATATCAGCAGCTGATGGAAATCGCCGGCGTCGACTATCCGGATCGTGCGGAGCGGTTCGAGGTCGTCTATTGCCTGCTGTCGCTGACGCGGAACCATCGCCTGCACGTCCACGTCGCCACCGACGAGGGCAAGCCGGTGCCGTCGGTCACGGGCATCTGGCCGGTCGCCGGTTGGCTGGAGCGCGAGGTGTACGACATGTACGGCGTGCTGTTCGCCGGTAACGCCGACCTGCGCCGCATCCTGACGGACTATGGCTTCCGCGGCCATCCGCAGCGCAAGGACTTCCCGCTCTCCGGGTTCGTCGAGATGCGCTATTCGGAAGAGGCGAAGCGCGTCGTCTATCAGCCGGTTCAGCTGGCGCAGGACTTCCGCAACTTCGACTTCCAGAGCCCGTGGGAAGGCGCGCAATATGTGCTGCCGGGCGACGAGAAGGGCATGGTCCCCGAAGCCAAGGGCGCGCCGACGCCGCTGAAGGCGGATACGATCGTCAAGGCCGACGCGCCGACGCAGCCGAAGGCGGCGCCCGTCACGAACGAGCCGAAGACCACGGAGGCGCCGTCGCAAACGGGCGCGGGCGAACCGCATGCGGGCAACAAGGGCGGCGACAAGCCGGCCGCGTCCGACGTGATCCCGACCAAGGGCCAAGGACAGAACCAGTGAGCGACTATGTCGACGAACTGATGCACGTCACCGATGCCGCCGATCCGACGACCGGCGACGTGACGATTCAGAACTACACGATCAACTTCGGTCCGCAGCATCCCGCGGCGCACGGCGTGTTGCGCCTCGTCATGGAGCTCGACGGCGAGATCATCGAGCGTGTCGATCCGCATGTCGGCCTGCTGCATCGCGGCACCGAGAAGCTGATCGAGTACAAGACCTACGCGCAGGCGCTGCCGTATTTCGACCGGCTCGATTACTGTTCGCCGATGTGCATGGAGCACAGCTTCGTGCTCGCCGTCGAAAAGCTGCTCGATATCGAGGTGCCGCTGCGTGCCCAGTATCTGCGCGTCTTTTTCGCCGAACTGACCCGCATCTCGAACCACATGCTCAACCTCGGCAGCCACGTCATGGACGTCGGCGCGATGACGCCGAACCTGTGGCTGTTCGAGATCCGCGAAGACTGCCTCAACTTCTTCGAGCGTGCCTCGGGCGCGCGCATGCACCACAATTACATGCGCCCCGGCGGCGTCCATCAGGACGTGCCGCTCAAGCTGCTGACCGATATCGCCGACTGGCTCGACACGCGCCTGCCGCGCCTGTTCGAGGACGCGATTTCGCTGGTCGCCGACAATCGCATTTTCAAGCAGCGCAACGTCGATATCGCGACGGTCAGCCGCGAAGATGCGATCGCCTGGGGCTTCTCCGGCCCGATGATCCGCGCCGCGGGCATTCCGTGGGATTTGCGCAAGTCGCAGCCCTATGACGCCTATGCGCGCATGGACTTCGACATTCCGGTCGGCACGCGCGGCGATTGCTACGACCGCTTCATGGTGCGCGTCGAAGAGGTTCGCCAGTCCGCGCGGATCATGAAGCAGTGCCTCGCCGAAATGCCGGAAGGGCCGATCGCATCGACCGACCGTAAGGTTGTGCCGCCCAAGCGCGCCGAGATGAAGAGCTCGATGGAAGCGTTGATCCATCACTTCAAGCTCTACACCGAGGGCTATCACGTCCCGGCCGGCGAAGTGTATGTCGCGACCGAAAGCCCCAAGGGCGAGTTCGGCGTGTTCCTGGTCGCCGACGGATCGAACAAGCCCTATCGCTGCAAGATCCGCCCGACCGCGTTCAGCCACCTGCAGGCCATGGACTTCATGTCGAAGGGCCACATGCTGGCGGATACGACCGCGATCTTGGGCGCGATGGACATCGTGTTCGGCGAGTGCGACCGGTGAGCATCGACCGGCTCGGCATCGCGCACGCCATGATCGCGCGCTACAATGCGCAGGACGCCGACGCCTATGTCGCGTTCATGACCGACGATGCCTGCGAGGCGGGCTATCGCGGCGCCGTGTTGCGCGAGGGTCGGGAGGGCGTGCGGTCGGGCCTGAAGGCGATGTTCGCGCAATATCCGCAAAATCGTGCGGACATTCTTGCGACGTTTGAGCTGGGGGAGACGGTCGTCCTGCATGAGGCGGTCGAGCGTGCGCCCGGTGGCGAGACGTTCGAAGTCATGTCCGTCTATTCGTTTGAAGGCGACAAGGTGTCGCGCGTGGAGTTCATCCGCTGATGGCTGAAGCAGCCCAGATCCCCGACGAAGCCGAAACCCGCGCACGCTGGGGCGGTTTTGCGTGGACCGAAGAGAACCAGAAGAAGGCGAACGAGATCCTCGCGCGCTATCCCGCAGGCCGCGAACAGTCGGCCTCGATCCCGTTCCTCGACCTGGCGCAGCGTCAGGTCGGTGCGGAAACGCAGACGCAAGGCTGGCTGCCGGTTCCGGTGATCGAGTTCGTCGCGCGCCAGATCGGCGTGCCGTACATGCGCGTGTTCGAGGTCGCGACCTTCTACACGATGTTCAACCTCGCGCCGGTCGGCCGCTATCACGTCCAGGTCTGCGGCACGACGCCGTGCATGCTACGCGGGTCGGATGACGTGCTGGCGGCGTGCAAGAACAAGGGGCTGATCAAGGGCAAGACGACGCCCGACGGCCTGTTCACGCTGACCGAGGTCGAGTGCCTCGGCACCTGCGCCAACGCGCCGATGGTCCAGATCAACGACGACAATTACGAGGATCTCGACTACGACCGCACCATCGAGGTGCTGGAGGCGCTGGCCAAGGGCGAGCAGCCGAAGACCGGCTCGACCATCGGCCGCCAGACGAGCTGCCCCGAAGGCGGCCCGACGACGCTGACCGCGATGACGCAAGAGAACCACGATTACCGGAGCGAGTGGGCCTGATGCTTGCCGACAAGGATCGCATCTTCACCAACGTCTACGGGTTCCAGCCCTGGAACTTGGCAGCGGCGTTGAAGCGTGGCGACTGGGACAATACCAAGGCGCTGATGGCGCTCGGCCAGGACGCGATCATCGACGTCATCAAGGCGTCGGGTCTTCGCGGTCGTGGCGGCGCGGGCTTCCCCACGGGCACCAAATGGTCGTTCATGCCGAAGGAGCCGAAGCCCGATCGGCCGAACTTCCTCGTCATCAACGCCGACGAATCCGAACCCGGTTCGTGCAAGGACCGCGAGATCATCCGTCACGATCCGCACAAGCTGATCGAGGGCGCGCTGATCGCTGGCTTCGCGATGCGCGCGCGCGCCGCCTATATCTACATTCGCGGCGAATATATCCGCGAGGCCGAGACGCTGTTTGCGGCCGTCGCCGAGGCGTATGACGCCGGGCTGATCGGCAAGAATGCCTGCGGATCGGGTTACGACTTCGACGTCTTCGTCCATCGTGGCGCCGGCGCGTACATCTGCGGCGAAGAAACCGCGATGCTCGAAAGCCTCGAAGGAAAGAAGGGCCAGCCGCGCCTCAAGCCGCCGTTCCCGGCGGGCGCGGGCTTGTATGGCTGCCCGACGACGGTCAACAACGTCGAATCGATCGCGGTCGGCCCGACGATCTTGCGGCGCGGCGCCGAATGGTTCTCCAGCTTCGGTCGCGAGAACAACAAGGGCACCAAGCTCTTCCAGATCAGCGGTCACGTGAACAAGCCCTGCGTCGTCGAAGACGCGATGGGCCTCACCTTCCGCGAACTGATCGAGACGCATTGCGGCGGTATCCGCGGCGGCTGGGACAATCTGCTGGCGGTCATTCCCGGCGGCTCGTCGGTGCCGCTGGTGCCGGCCAAGGACATCATCGATGCGCCGATGGACTTCGATGGTCTGAAGGCGGTCGGCTCGGGCCTCGGCACCGCGGCGGTCATCGTCATGGACAAGTCGACCGACATCGTCCGCGCGATCAGCCGGATCAGCTACTTCTACAAGCACGAAAGCTGCGGCCAGTGTACGCCGTGCCGCGAAGGCACCGGCTGGATGTGGCGCGTGATGGAGCGGTTGCGCACCGGTGACGCCGACATTGCCGAGATCGACACGCTGCAGCAGGTGACGAAGCAGGTGGAAGGCCACACGATCTGTGCGCTGGGCGATGCCGCGGCGTGGCCGATCCAGGGCCTCATCCGCCACTTCCGCCCGGAACTGGAACGTCGCATCAACTCGCGCAACGGCGGCGATCTCGCCCCGATGCAGGAAGCTGCCGAATAATGCCGAAGCTTAAAGTAGACGGGATCGAGGTCGAGGTGCCGCAGGGAGCGACCGTGCTCCAGGCGTGCGAGGCGGCGGGCAAGGAAATCCCGCGCTTCTGCTACCACGAACGGCTGTCGATCGCCGGCAATTGCCGCATGTGCCTCGTCGAGGTGAAGCCGGGGCCGCCCAAGCCCCAGGCGTCGTGTGCGCTGCCCGCCGCGGACAATCAGGAAGTGTTCACCACCACGCCGATGGTGAAGAACGCGCGCGAAGGCGTGATGGAATTCCTGCTCATCAACCATCCGCTCGACTGCCCGATCTGCGATCAGGGCGGCGAGTGCGACCTGCAGGACCAGTCCGTCGCCTACGGCAAGGGCCACAGCCGCTATACCGAGAACAAGCGGGCGGTGACCGAGAAGTATATGGGTCCGATCGTCAAGACGATCATGACCCGCTGCATCCAGTGCACCCGCTGCGTCCGCTTCGCGGAAGAGGTTGCGGGCGTGGAGGAAATCGGCGCGATCTATCGCGGCGAGGACATGCAGATCACCAGCTACCTCGAACAGGCGGTGACGAGCGAATTGAGCGGCAACGTCGTCGACCTGTGCCCGGTCGGTGCGCTGACGTCGAAGCCCTACGCCTATGAAGCGCGGCCATGGGAGCTCAAGAAGACGCTGACGATTGACGTCCAGGACGCGGTCGGCACCAATATCCGCCTCGACAGCCGCGGCCGTCAGGTGCTGCGCTGCGTCCCGCGCATCAACGAAGACGTCAACGAGGAATGGGCGCACGACAAGACGCGCCACCACGTCGATGGTCTGGTGCGTCGTCGCCTGGATCGCCCGTACGTGCGTCGTGACGGCAAGCTCGTCGCGGTCAGCTGGGATGAGGCGTTTGGCGTGATCAAGGATCGCGTCGCCGCAGCCGGATCGAACGTCGCTGCGGTGGCGGGCGATCTCGTCGATTGCGAGACGATGTATGCCGCTAAGGCGTTGCTCGCGACGCTCGGTTCGACCAAGCTCGAAGGCCGCCAGACCGGCATGGACTATGATACGTCCAGCCTCGCCGCGGTGAACTTCAACACCACGATCGCGGGCGTCGAACAGGCGGACGCGATCCTGCTGGTCGGCACCAACCTGCGCTGGGAAGCGCCGCTGATCAACACGCGCATCCGCAAAGCGATCAAAAAGGGCGCGAAGGTCTTCGCGATCGGACCGGAGACGGAGCTGACCTACAAGGTCGAATGGCTCGGCGCCGACCTGTCGCTGCTCGGCAATCTGCCGGAGGCGGCTGCCAAGATTTTCACCGACGCCAAGGCGCCGATGGTGATCGTCGGTGGTGGTGCGCTGAAGGGTGGCCATGGCGCCGCACTCGCTTTCGCCAAGCAGTTCAACCTGGTGCGTGACGGCTGGAACGGCTTCAACGTCGTTCACATGGCGGCGAGCCGTATGGGCGGGCTGATGCTCGGCTATGCGCAGAAGGGCGGTATCGCCGATCTGCGCGGCGCGGGCGTCACCTTCTTCCTGGGCGCGGACGAGGTGGATTTCACCGCGTTCGGCGGCTTCAAGGTCTATGTCGGCCATCACGGCGATCAGGGCGCGCATCACGCCGACGTGATCCTGCCGGGTGCGACCTATGCCGAAAAGTCGGGCACCTGGGTCAACACCGAAGGCCGTGTCCAGCGCGGCGAGCGCGCGGTGTTCGCACCGGGCGACGCGCGCGAAGACTGGACGATCTTCCGTGCCTTGTCGGAAGTGCTCGGCCACACGCTGCCGTTCGACACGCTTGGCGGTCTGCGCGAAGCGATGGCGACCGAGGTGCCGGCGCTGCGCCATGTCGGTCAGCTGGCCGGCTACGAATGGAACCCGCCGGCGCTGGATGGCGCGGGGCAGGGGAGCCTTGCCGGCTATCCGATCAAGGACTTTTATCTGACCAACGCCATCTGCCGCGCGTCCCCGACGATGCAGCGCTGCTCGGCTGAACTGGTCCATGGCGAGACGTTCGCGGAGGCGGCGGAGTGACCGATTTCTTCAACACCACGGTCGGGCTGCCCTATGGTTGGGCGTGGTTCGTCTCGACCATCATCGGTATCCTGGTCATCGCGCTGCCGCTGATGCTCGCCGTCGCGATGATCATCTATGCCGATCGCAAGATCTGGGCGGCGATGGCGCTGCGTCGCGGTCCGAACGTCGTCGGCCCGCTCGGCCTGCTGCAGTCGTTCGCCGACGGCCTGAAGGTCTTCCTGCAGGAAACGATCGTGCCGGCCGCGGCCAATCGCACGCTGTTCCTGCTGGCGCCGATCATCACCTTCACGGTGGCGTTGATCGTCTGGGCGGTGGTGCCGTTCGGCGCGGGCGTCGTGCTCTCCGACATCAACGTCGGCCTGCTCTACGTGCTCGCGGCCTCGTCGCTCGGCGTCTACGGCATCATCCTGTCGGGCTGGGCGTCGAACTCGAAATATCCCTTCTATTCGGCGCTGCGTGCCGCGGCACAGATGGTCAGCTACGAAGTCGCGATCGGCTTCGTCCTCGTCACCGTCGTGCTGTGGGCGGGCAGCTTCAACCTGTCCGCGATCGTGCTGGCGCAGCAGAACCTCTACGGCCTGCCGATCAACGGCTTCGTGCTCAACCCGCTGCTCTTCCCGATGTCAGTGGTGTTCCTCATCTCGTCGATGGCGGAAACGCAGCGCGCGCCGTTCGACCTGACCGAGGCGGAGAGCGAGCTCGTCGCCGGGTATCAGACCGAATATAGCTCGATGAGCTTCGCGCTCTTCTGGCTCGGCGAATATGCCAACGTGCTCTTGATGTGTGCGCTCAACGCGACGCTATTCTGGGGTGGCTGGCTGCCGTTCTTCAACTTCGCGCCGTTCACCTGGGTGCCGGGGATCATCAATCTCTTCATCAAGATGCTGATCTTCTTCTTCATCTTCAGCTGGGTGAAGGCGACCGTCCCGCGCTACCGCTACGATCAGCTGATGCGTTTGGGGTGGAAGGTGTTCCTGCCGCTGTCGCTGCTCTGGGTGTTCCTGGTGTCGGGCGTGCTGATGTGGATGCGGGTGCCGCTATGAGCGCCATGCTCGCCAGCAACCTGTGGCGCCGTGCCTTGGGCGGCGTGATTATCGGATTGACGGTCGTCGCCATCGACCGGGTTATGGGGTTCGGATCGTGACCGTAGGTCAACTCGTCAAATCGTTCACGCTCTGGGAGTTCGTGAAGGCGCACGCCCTCACGCTGAAGTATTTCTTCAAGCCCAAGGCGACGATCAACTATCCCTACGAGCGCAACCCGATCTCCCCGCGCTTCCGCGGCGAGCATGCGCTGCGTCGCTATCCCAATGGCGAGGAACGCTGCATCGCGTGCAAGCTGTGCGAGGCGGTGTGCCCGGCGCAGGCGATCACGATCGAGGCCGAGCCGCGCGACGACGGCAGCCGCCGCACGACGCGTTACGACATCGACATGACCAAGTGCATCTATTGCGGCCTGTGTCAGGAAGCGTGCCCGGTCGACGCGATCGTCGAAGGGCCGAACTACGAATTTTCGACCGAAACGCGCGAAGAGCTGATCTACGACAAGGCCAAGCTCCTCGACAACGGTGACCGCTGGGAGCGGGCGATCGCGGCGAACCTTGCCGCCGATGCGCCGTACCGTTAATGCGCGCCGCACTTGATTCCGGGCTGAGGGGGCCGACCAACTCGTGATCCAGGCCATAGCCTTTTATCTCTTCGCGATCGTCGTGATCGGGTCGGGTGCGATGACGATCTCGTCGCGCAACCCGGTGCATTCGGTCATGTGGCTGATCCTCGCCTTCTTCAACGCGGCGGGGCTGATGGTGCTCGTCGGCGCCGAATTCATCGCGATGCTGCTCGTCATCGTCTATGTCGGCGCGGTCGCGGTGCTGTTCCTGTTCGTCGTCATGATGCTGGACATCGAGGTCGCGCAGCTGCGCGCCGGGTTCGCGCGCTATGCGGCGCTGGGCCTGGCGCTGGCGGTGGCGCTCGCCGCCGAGATCCTGATCGGTATCGGTGCGTGGAGCGCCGGCGGCCTGAAGATCAGCCAGCGCATCGCGCCGATCGACGGCACCGTGCCGAACATCCAGGCGATGGGGCAGCTGCTCTACACGCGCTATCTGTTCGTGTTCGAGGCGGCGGGCTTCGTGCTGCTGGTCGCCATGATCGGTGCGATCGTGCTGACGCATCGTCAGCGTGGCGGCGTGCGCGGGCAGAATATCGCCCGCCAGAATGCGCGCCGTCCTCAGGATGCGACGCGCAACACGCAGCCGACGGTCGGCCAGGGGGTCCAGCTGTGATTGGTCTGACGCATTATCTGGTCGTCGCGGCGATCCTGTTCACCATGGGGGTGCTCGGCATCTTCATGAACCGCAAGAATCTGATCGTCATCCTGATGGCGATCGAGCTGATCCTGCTCGCCGTGAACATCAATCTCGTCGCCTTCTCGGCCTTCCTCCACGATCTGGTCGGCCAGATCTTCGCGATGTTCGTGCTGACCGTCGCGGCGGGTGAGGCGGCGATCGGGCTGGCGATCCTGGTGATCTATTTCCGTGGCCGCGGCACGATCGCGGTCGATGACGTCAACCGGATGAAGGGCTGATTTCGGTGCACGCCATCTTATTCATCGTATTCCTGCCGCTGCTCGCGGCCGCGGTCGCGGGGCTGGGCAACAAGGCGATCGGCTTCGTGCCGGCCAAGGTCATCACGACCGGCGCGCTGTTCGTATCGTGCCTGCTGTCGTGGCCGATCTTCCTCGGCTTCCTCGCCGGCACCAGCACGGCGCAGGTCGTACCGGTGCTCACCTGGATCGTCAGCGGTGACATGGCGGTCGATTGGTCGCTGCGCGTCGACCAGCTGACCGCGATCATGCTGGTGGTCATCACCAGCGTGTCGGCGCTCGTCCACCTCTATAGCTGGGGCTATATGAGCGAGGATCCGGACCAGCCGCGCTTCTTCGCCTATCTGTCGCTGTTCACCTTCGCGATGCTGATGCTGGTGACCGCGGACACGCTGGTCCAGATGTTCTTCGGTTGGGAGGGCGTGGGCCTCGCCTCGTACCTCCTGATCGGTTTCTGGTTCCGCAAGCCGTCGGCCAATGCGGCCGCGACCAAGGCGTTCGTCGTCAACCGCGTCGGCGATCTGGGCTTCATGCTCGGCATCTTTGGCACTTTTCTGGTGTTCGGCACCGTCTCGATCCCGGCGATCCTCGCCGCGGCACCGAACATGGCCGGATCGACGATCGGCTTCCTGTGGTTCCGCGCCGACACGATGACCGTGCTCTGTCTGCTGCTGTTCGTCGGCGCGATGGGCAAGTCGGCGCAGCTCGGCCTGCATACCTGGTTGCCGGACGCGATGGAGGGCCCGACCCCGGTGTCGGCGCTGATCCACGCCGCGACGATGGTTACCGCCGGCGTCTTCATGGTGTGCCGCCTGTCGCCGATGTTCGAAATGTCGCCGACCGCGCTGCACTTCGTCACCTTCATCGGCGCCGCGACCTGCCTGTTCGCCGCGACCGTCGGCATGGTGCAGACCGACATCAAGCGCGTCATCGCCTATTCGACCTGTTCGCAGCTCGGCTACATGTTCTTCGCCGCCGGCGTCGGGGCCTATGGTGCGGCGATGTTCCACCTGTTCACGCACGCCTTCTTCAAGGCGCTGCTGTTCCTGGGGGCCGGCTCGGTCATCCACGCGATGCACCACGAGCAGGACATGCGCTATTATGGCGGTCTGCGGAAAAGCATCCCGCTGACCTTCTGGGGCATGATGATGGGCACGCTGGCGATCACCGGCGTCGGCCTGCCCGCGGTGTTCGGCAATCCGCTCGGCATCGGTTTCGCAGGCTTTCATTCGAAGGATGCGATCATCGAGGCAAGCTGGGCCGCCGGCGAGCCCGGTGTGTGGTTCGTCGGTGTGCTCGTCGCGCTGATCACCAGCTTCTACTCGTGGCGGCTGATGTTCCTGACCTTCTGGGGCAAGCCGCGCTGGGCCGCGTCGGAGCATATCCAGCACGCGCTCCATGATGCACATGGCCACGGCCATGACGATCACGCTCACGGTCATGACGCCCATGCACACGACGCGCATCACGCCGATGAGGCGCACGGCAACCCGGCGCAGGCCGAGGATGCGGGCGACCATCCCTCGACGCACGGGCCGGCGCAGCATGATCTGCCGGCGGGGACGGGTGGCTATCATCCGCACGAAAGCCCGCTGCCGATGCTGATCCCGCTGATCGTGCTGTCGATCGGCGCGATCGCGGCCGGCTTCGTCTTCCACGGCTATTTCATCGAGCCGAGTGCGGGGGAGAGCTTCTGGAAGGGCGACATCGCTTTCCGCGAGCATCTGATGCACGCGATGCATGAGGTGCCGACCTGGGTAAAGCTGTCGGCGACGGTCGCGATGCTGACCGGCCTGTTCACCGCCTGGTACGCCTATATCAAGGCGCCGACCTTCCCCGCCGCGGTGGCGGAGCAGTTCCGCGTCCTGTACCGCTTCCTCACCCACAAATATTATTTCGACGAGCTGTATAACCTGCTCTTCGTCCGCCCCGCCTTCGCGATCGGCCGCTTCCTGTGGCATCGCGGTGACGAAAAGACGATCGATCGCTTCGGGCCGAACGGTTCGGCGTGGATCGTCGAGCGGTCCAGCCGCATCGCCGGCCGGCTCCAGAACGGATATGTCTATACCTATGCCTTCGTCATGCTGATCGGTCTGACCGCCGTCGTCACCTGGGCGATCGCACAATGAGCGGCTTCCCCATCCTGACGATCATGCTGTTGATCCCCGCGCTCGCGGCGATCGCCTGCCTGTTCGTCCCCGCCGCGACCGCGCGGATGGTCGCACTGGGCGCGACTTTTGCCGACTTTGCGCTGGGCATCCTGCTCTGGGCGAACTTCGACATCGGCGGAGCGCAGTGGCAGTTCGTCGAGCACGGCCCGCGCCTCGGCTTCTTCGCCTGGGACCTCGGCATCGACGGCTTAGCGCTGATGCTGATCATGCTCAGCGTCTTCCTGATGCCGATCTGCATCGGGGCGAGCTGGCGGTCGGTGACGAACCGCGTGCCGGAATATATGGCCGCGTTCCTGCTCACCGAAACGCTGATGATCGGCACGTTCGCGGCGCAGGACCTGTTCCTGTTCTACCTGTTCTTCGAGGCCGGCCTGATCCCGATGTATCTGATCATCGGTATCTGGGGCGGCGTGAACCGCATCTACGCGTCGTACAAGTTCTTTCTCTATACGCTGCTCGGCTCGCTGCTGATGCTGATCGCGATGCTGTACATGGTGCAGACCGCGGGCACGTCCAGCATCCCGGCGCTGCAGAGCTTCGACTTCCCGGCGCATGTGCAGACGTGGCTGTGGCTGGCGTTCTTCGCCTCGTTCGCGGTGAAGATGCCGATGTGGCCGGTCCACACCTGGCTGCCCGACGCGCACGTGCAGGCGCCGACCGCGGGGTCGGTGATCCTGGCGGGCGTGCTGCTGAAGCTCGGCGGCTACGGCTTCCTGCGCTTCAGCCTGCCGATGTTCCCCGAGGCGTCGGGCCAGCTCACCTGGCTGATCTTCGGCCTGTCGGCGGTCGCGGTCATCTACACCAGCCTCGTCGCGCTGGTGCAGTCGGACATGAAGAAGCTGATCGCCTATTCGTCGGTTGCGCACATGGCGATCGTGACGATCGGCCTGTTCGCCTTCAACCGGCAGGGTATCGAAGGCGCGATGATCATGATGCTGAGCCACGGCCTGGTGTCGGGTGCGCTGTTCCTGTGCGTCGGCGTCATCTACGATCGCCTGCACACGCGTGAGATCAGCCGCTACGGCGGTCTGGCGATCAACATGCCGCGCTACGCGCTGTTCTTCCTGTTCTTCACCATGGCGTCGATCGGTCTGCCGGGGACGAGCGGCTTCGTCGCCGAATTCCTGTCGCTGATGGGCACGTATCAGGTGTCGACCTGGATCGCGCTGCTCTGCACGACCAGCATCATCCTCGGCGCCGCGTACATGCTCTATCTCTACCGTCGTATCGCCTTTGGCGAGATCAAGTCGGACGAGGTCCGCGCGATGGAAGACCTGTCGCATCGCGAGCTTTGGTTGCTGGCCCCGATCGCCGCGGTCGCGCTGTGGATGGGTGTCTATCCGGAAAGCTTCATGGCGCCGATGCGCAAGGACGTCGCCGTCCTTCTGACCCGCGTCGATCGGGCAGCGCCGCCGTCCGATTCCAAGCCGACCGCCGGCAAGCCCGCCGCGACCACTCCTGCCGCGGCGCACGCCGCCGCTGCCCACGGAACCACGCACTGATGGATTACGCCGCCAATCTCGCCATGACGCTGCCCGAGGTGATCCTCGGCGTCGGCGCCATCGTCCTGATGCTGGTCGCCGCCTGGGGTGGACCGGCGTCGACCCGCGCGGTGTCCTGGGCTGCGGTTGCGATCCTGGCCGGCGCGTGCGTCGCGTTGATGGGGCCTGCGGGTTCGGGCGGCAGCGCGTTCGGCGGGCTGTACCGCGCCGACGCGTTTGCCGCGTTCGCCAAGGTGCTGATCTTCGTCGCCGCCGCCGTCGCTATCCTGATGGCACCGGACTTCTTCCAGCGCACCAGCGGCGACGACCTGCGTCCCGAATATCCGGTGCTCATCCTGCTGTCTGCGGCCGGCATGGGCATGATGGTGTCGGCGAGCGACCTGCTGACGCTGTACGTCGGTCTCGAACTGCAGAGCCTCTCGGCCTATGTGCTGGCGAGCTTCATGCGCCGCGACACGCGGTCCGCGGAAGCAGGCCTCAAATATTTCATCCTCGGCGCGCTGGCGAGCGGCATCCTGCTCTACGGCATCAGCCTGGTCTATGGCTTCTCGGGCACGACGCTGTTCGGCGGGATCGCCGCGGCCTATGCCGGCACGAAGTCGCTGGGCCTGCTGTTCGGGCTGGTGTTCGTCTTCGCCGGTATCGCCTTCAAGATTTCGGCCGTGCCGTTCCATATGTGGACGCCCGACGTGTATGAAGGCGCGCCGACGCCGGTCACCGCCTTCTTCGCCTCGGCGCCGAAGGTCGCGGCGATGGGCCTCGCCGTCCGCGTCGCGGTCGAGGCGATGGGCCCGGCGACCGACCAGTGGCGCCAGATCGTCATCTTCGCCGCGCTCGCCTCGATCATCCTCGGCGCGGTCGCCGCGATCGGCCAGAGCAACATCAAGCGCCTGCTCGCCTATTCGTCGATCAACAACGTCGGCTTCGCGCTGGTCGGCCTTGCGGCGGGTACGCCGGAGGGCGTGGCGGGCGTGCTCACCTACATGACGATCTACATCGCCATGACGCTGGGATCGTTCCTGATCGTCCTGCAGATGCGTGACGAGGCGGGCCAGCCCGTCGAGAGCATCGCCTCGCTGTCGGGCATGTCGCGGACCCGTCCGGGTCTTGCCGCGGCGCTCGCGATCTTCATGTTCAGCCTCGCCGGCATTCCGCCGCTGTTCGGCTTCTACGCGAAGTTTGCGGTGTTCGACGCGGCGGTGAAGGCCGGGCTGTTCCCGCTCGCGGTGATCGGTATCGCGGCGTCGACGATCGGCGCCTATTATTACCTGCGCGTCGTCAAGACGATGTACTTCGACGAACCGGCACCGGCGTTCGTGAAGGGTAACAGCCCCGTCGAGGGCGGCCTGATCGTGCTGACGGCCGCCTTCGTGTCGCCGCTCGGCTATCTCGCCATCCCGCTGCTCGGTGGCTGGACGATGGCCGCCGCTCGCGCATTGTTCCCAGGCGTTTGACCATCCGCTTCATCTCGGAAACGGGATCCACAAACGCCGATATGCTCCTCCTCGCCACGCAGGGCGCGGAGGAGGGGCTGTGGCTCCGTGCCGAGCGGCAGACGGCGGGGCGCGGCCGGCTGGGACGGACATGGAGCGCGCCGCCGGGTAATTTCTCGGGATCGACGCTGGTCCGTCTCCGGGCTAGCGATCCACCGCCTGCGACGCTGGCGCTCACCGCTGCGGTTGCTCTCCACGATGCTTTGGGTGTTTTTCTGACGCCATCCGGGACGGCTCGGCTGAAATGGCCGAATGACGTGGTCATCGCTGGTGCGAAGCTGTCAGGCATTCTGCTGGAGCGGAGCGGCGATGCGGTGGTCGTCGGCATCGGCGTCAATCTGGCGCATCATCCCGACCTCGCCGATCGCCCGACAACGAGCCTTGCCGCGCACGGCGCCATCGTCGATCCGGCGACCTTTGCCGAAGTGCTCTCCGAAGCGTTCGCGCGATGGCTGGCGCGCTGGCGCGGCGAGGGGATCGCAGCCATTCGCTCGGCATGGCTTGCGGCTGCGCATCCGCTCGGCACGCCACTCACCGCCCGTCTGCCCGATGGAAGCGCGGTCGACGGCCTGTTCGATGGGCTGGACGCTGACGGCGCGCTGATCCTGCGCTTGGCGTCGGGTGCCCGGCATGTCATTCATGCCGGCGACGTTTTTCTGCTGTGAAGGAGTGAGGATGCTGCTCGCCGTCGATGCCGGCAACACCAATGTCGTGTTTGCGCTGGTGGACATGAGCGAGGCCGGTGCCCGCACGATCAAGGCGCGCTGGCGCATCGCCACCGATCCGCGGCGGACGGCGGACGAATATGCCGTATGGCTGAGCCAGCTGCTCGCGCTGGAAGGCTATGACCGGTCGCAGATCGACGCCGTCATCATCGCGACCGTCGTACCCCGCGCCCTCCACAATTTGCAGGTGCTCAGCAGCAAGTATTTCGGGTCGGAGGCGCTGATCGCCGGCCGCGCGCCGGTGGAATGGGGGATCGCGCTGGATGTCGACGAGCCGCAGAATCTGGGCGCGGACCGCGCGGTCAACACCATTGCGGCGCACGCGCTGCACCCGGGGGACCTGATCGTCATCGATTTCGGCACGGCGACGACCTTCGACGTGAGCGACTATAGCGGCGCGTATAAGGGCGGGATCATCGCACCCGGTATCAACCTGTCGTTGGATGCTCTGGTCAGCGCCGCGGCCAAACTGCCGCGCATCGCGATCGAAGCGCCGGTGAACGGCAGCGTCATCGGCCGCAACACGGTCGATCAGATGACGATCGGGGTCTATTTCGGGTATATCGCGATGATCGAAGGACTGGTCGCACGCATGAAGGCGGAGATCGGCCGACCCGCTAAGGTGATCGCGACCGGCGGCCTGGCGACGTTATTCGAACAACATACCGACGTCTTCGACGTCATCGAGCCGGACCTGACCATCCAGGGGCTGGCGATCATGTACCAAAACGCCCATATCGGCTGAGACGCGCTCGCGCCATTCACCGGCCTGCGGGCGCTACGCAATTCACGAAAGACATCAATGACTCCCAAAACCAACGAACTTCTCTTCTGCGCCCTGGGTGGCTCGGGCGAGATCGGCATGAACGTCAATCTCTATGGCCACGCCGGCAAGTGGCTGATGGTCGATCTGGGCGTGACCTTCGCCGACGCCGCGTATCCCGGCATCGATATCGTCCTGCCCGATCTGTCCTTCATCGAGGATCGCCTGAACGATCTCGTCGGGATCGTCCTGACGCACGGGCATGAAGACCACATCGGCGCACTGCCCTATCTCGCCGAAGACCTGGGCGTGCCGCTGTATGCGACGCCGTTCACGGCCGGCCTGATCCGCGGCAAGCTGGAGGAAGAGGGCAACGCCCATCGCGTCAAGCTGCGCGTGATCCAGCCGGGCAAGAGCGGCGTCGCGGGCGCGCAGATCGGCCCCTTCGGCGTCAGCTTCATCGAACTGTCGCACTCGATCCCCGAGCCAAATGCGCTGGTGATCGAAACCAAGGCCGGCCGCGTGTTCCACACCGGCGATTGGAAGCTCGATCCCACGCCGGTGATCGGCAAGCCGACCAGCCCCGAACGGCTGACCCAGATCGGCGATGCCGGCGTCGATGTGCTGGTCTGCGATTCGACCAACGTCTTCAACGCGGAAGCATCCGGCTCCGAGGCATCGGTGCGTCGCGGCCTGGCAGAGCAGATCGCGCGCGCGAAGGGGCGGGTGCTTGTCACCACCTTCGCGTCCAATGCGGCGCGCCTCCATACTTTGGGGCAGGTCGCGCGGGAGACGGGCCGCAAGCTGTGCGTCACCGGCCGCTCGCTCGACCGGATTCTGAAGGTCGCGCAGGCGACGGGCTATCTGGCCGATTTCCCTGAGACGGTGGATCCCGACACCGCGATGCGGCTGCCGAAGAACAAGGTGCTGATCGTCGCCACGGGCGGCCAGGGTGAGCCTCGCGCGGCGCTGGCACGGGTTGCCGATGGCTCGCACACGATCAAGCTCGACCTTGGCGACACGGTGATCTTCTCATCGAAGCAGATTCCGGGCAACGAGGTTGCGATTGGCAAGATCCAGAACACACTGGCGTCCAAAGGCGTGGTGATGATTACCGAGCGGCAGGCGCACGTCCACGTCTCGGGTCACCCCGGCCGGCCGGAACTCGCACAGATGTACAAGTGGATCCGTCCGCAGACGTTGGTGCCGGTCCATGGCGAGATGCGTCACATGATGGAGCATGCCCGTTTCGCGCTGAGCGAGGGCGTGCCGCAGTCGATCGTGCAGAGCGATGGCGACGTCATTCGGCTGCTGCCCGGCAAGCCCGAGAAGATCGGCAATGCCAGTGTCGGCCGCCTGGTGCTCGACGGTGACGTGATCCTGCCGGCGGACGGATCGACGATCAACGAACGTCGCAAGCTGGCGATCAATGGCCAGATTTCGGTCGCGGTCGCGATCGGCAAGGATGGGCGGCTGCTCGGCCGGCCGCAGGTGCGCGTCCAAGGCGTTCCGGTCGAAGAGGATCGCGCGGCCTTTATCGAAGATGCCGCCGAGGCCGCTGCCGAAGCGCTGAAGGGCCAGCGGCGCGAACTCGACCGCCGGCGCGAGGACGTCCGGCTCGCGGTGCGGCGCATCGCGACCCGCTGGACGGGCAAGAAGCCGATCGTCGACGTGTTGATCGTCGAGGCCTGATCCCATGCGCTGGACGTCGATGCTTGCGATCTACGTCCTGTTCTGGGCGTTCTCGGTGTTCCTCGTATTGCCCTGGGGCGTGCGCACGACCCACGAAGTTGGGGGTGAGCACGTCGCGGGTCAGGCGGAAAGTGCGCCGCACGAATTCCGCCTCGGCCGCCTCGCGGTCCGCGTGACCATCGTGGCGACGATCCTGTTCGGCCTGTTCATCGCCAATTACGAGTTCGGCTGGGTCACACCGCAGATGCTCGACCTGTTTGATCGCGAGGCCGTCTACAATCGCAGCTAGTCCCGATCGGCCTGACTTGATTGTCATGTTCGTGTCAGGTTCGCGCAAGTCGTTGCCTGATAGGCTTTTGCCGCCGCCACAGAGGGTGGTGACTGACGAAAGGCCCGATCGGTGTACGACAGGCACGGCCAAGCGCTCGACTTGCTCGAACGCGCGCTCCACCTGATGGATGAAGAAGGGCGGCCGCTGGTCGCAGCGCGCATCGCCGCCGCGATCGACGATCTGCTACGCGACCCGAAGGTCCGCGAGCAACACCCGAACTGACGCCCTAGCGCAGCCGTTCGATCGCCTGCGCGAGTGCGACGTACAGTTTACCCATGTCCGACGACAGCAAGGTCACGCTGAGCGGCGAGCCGTCCCGCTGTGCCAGGATCGTCCGGAGCATTCCTTCGAAATCGTGGATGTAGCGATTGACCGACTCCCGGAACCGGGCGTCGTCGTCGTACAGCCGTGCGATATCGCGGGCGTCACCCGGTTCCAGCACGCGCACCGCACGGCGGGTGAAGACACCGCGATCGCCCTTCAGATAGGCGGCCCAGGCGCTGTCGGACACTTCGGGTGCAAATGCCTTCGTGATGTCGATCGCTGCCGAGTTGAGCGATTCGATCAGCAGGGAGGCGCGGCGGGCGAATGTGTCGCGCTCCGCCTCTTCGCGCTCGGTGCGGGCATCCTCCAGCCGCGTCTCGACCAGCGCCGTCTGATCGAGGATCTGCTGGACCTGCGCGGATAGCCGTTCGGTCGCGCGGGTGGCGGCATCGACGGCATGCCCCGTCGCATCGGCGATCGCCCGCACCTGCCGCTCGACCGTGTCGCCGGTGGCGCGGCGCATCGCCTCGGCGCTCGCTTCCTCCATCTGGCTGGCCGCATCGGGAATGACGCTCGCCAGCGTCTCGCGCGCCTTGTCCGCCGCGACGGATGCGGTGTCGCGGACGCGGAGCAGCGCGTCGACGAGCCGCGGCGCGGCCTCTTCGGCGAAGCGATGCGTGCGATCGATCGTTTCGTCGACCATCATGCCGAGCGCGTCGGCCTTGGCGCGACCGTCGTTGAGCGTCTGGAGGAGAGTGCCCGACAGGCGATCGAGCGTCGTCGTCTGTTCGGCGATGACGCCTGCGATCGCCTCGATCGCATCGTGCGTGCTTTCCGCGGCCGTGACGAGTGCGAGCAGCTCCGGCTTGGCGGCGACGACGACCTGCTTGCTGGAGGCGATGCGCGAATCGAGTCGGGCGAGTGCTTCGGGCAGCGTCTCGTCGATCTCACGCGCCGCGGCGTCGAGCGCGATGAGCAGCGATTCGGTGGTGCCGATCGTTCGCGTCGCCATCGCTTCGCCAGTGCGCAACGCTTCCGTCATCGCATCCGCCGAGCCACCCAGCGCGCTGATCGACGCGGCGAGCAACTGCGACCGGTCGACGCCCTGTGCGTGCAACGTATCCAGCCGCGTCTCGACCCGCTCGATCCCGGCATCGAGCCCGGCGAGCAGCGATTCGCTGGCCCCACGCTGGTCGTGCAGGCGCAGCGTCACTCGGTCGATGACGTCTTCGACGGCGGCGATCCGTTCGCCCAAAGCGTCTGCGCTCTGTCGCGCGGCGGTGTCCAGCGCAGCCTGGTTGGCGCGCAGCATCGCCAGCATCGCCTCGCCCTGCGCGGCTATGCCCTTGCGCGCCTCGTCCACGGCATCGGCCGTGCGGCCGAGCAGCGCGTCGACCGCGTCGGACATGTCGCCCGTGACCGATTCGAGCCGCGCGCCTGCGGTTTCGCTGGTCGCCTCCATCCGCGCGATATGCGCAGCGAGTTTCTGTGCGGCGCCGCCAGCGACGAGGTCCGCCTCCCGGCCGCGGTCGGCCAGCGCGGCGAGCTTCGCCTCCAATGCCGCGGCATGCTCGCCAGCGGCGAGCCCGGTATCGTCGAGCAGCCGGCCGGCCTCCGCCACCTCGGCCTGCGCACGCGGCAGCGAGGCGAGGAGGACGCCGAGGTGCGTCTGCGCCTCGGCTACGGCTTCGGACAGCGCGCGGGCGTGCGCATCGGCCTGCCCGATCTCCAGTGCCATGCCGCGCCCGACGGCAGCCAGCCGTTCGTTGGCGCCATCGCCCATCGCGATCAGCGTGGTGATCTGGTCGGCGAGCTGGCGGCGGTTGGCGTCGAGCGATCGGGAGACGGCGGCGACCGTCCGTTCCAGACTGGCGGCCTCGGCACGCATCGCCTGGGCGGTGCTGCGGAATCGGGTTGCCTCGCGCCGGCTGGTCCGCATGGCGAGCAGATAGACGATGCCGATGAGGGCGGGGATCACCGCCAGCGCGGCGATATATTGGGCGAGGGGGACGGGCAGCAGGAACGGAAGCTGGTCGCGGGCGAGCCAGAGCATGCCGCCGATCCAGGCGACGGAGGCGGTGATCGCCAGCGTCGGCGCCAGCCACGTCGCGCGGCGCGGCTCGACCTCGACCGCCTCGGTCCAGGCAAGCGGTTCGCCGCCGTGATAGTCGCCGTGGCCACCCATCGATTCGGGCGTGGTCGGTTCCAGCTCGTACCGGCCCAGGGCATCGTCGGTGGCTGCGGCTTCCGCCCGCATGTCGATAATCATGGAACCCCCGTTCGTGTCCGCCGGGCTTAACCATGTTCGGCACCGTCATAAAGCGAAACTGCAACACTTGATTAAGTGGTGGTGCGCTAAGCGGCCTCTCATGGCGTATGATCCCGGAGCGATCGACGCGGCGCTGGCCGCCGCAGTGGGTGACGAACCCGGGTTGATCGCCGAATTGCGGCTGGCCTTTACCGAAAGCGCCGAACGGGCGCTGGCGGCGATGGACGCGGCGACGACCCGCGACCAATGGCGTGACGCGGCCTCGCGATTGAAGGGGCTGGCGGCGAGCTTCGGGGCGGTCCGGCTGATGGCCCTGGCGGCACAGGCGGCCGACGGTGCGCGCGATACGGCTATCCTCGGCAAGCTGCGTCGATCGGTGATGCGCCTTTAGCCGCAATCCGCCCTAGGCAGGAGGAAGATGACCCCTTAACAGCGCCAGATGCTCGCCGGCCTTCTCTTCGCCATGCACGACGCGGACGATCGGCCCAACATGCTGACCGCAACGCTGCCGTTCGGTGGCGTGACGCTGATCGAATACCAGGCGCGGCTGCTGATCGCCGCTGGCGCATCGCAGATCATCATCGTCGTTGCCCGCCTGACGCCTGAATTGCTGGGCGCGATCAACCGGATAGGCAAACGGGGCATTGCAGTCGACACGGTGCGGACCGCCGCCGAGGCGGCCGAGACCTTGCACCCGCTGGCCCGCGTGCTGATGCTGGCGGATGGGTTGACCACGACCGGCGATACGCTCGCCGTACTGGCGCGCGAGGGCGGCGATGCGCTGCTGGTCGTGCCGGAGGATCAGGTGGGCCCGGGCTATGAGCGGCTGGGCGGTGGCATGGTCTGGGCAGGCGTTGCCCGGCTGGAACCGCGTCGCCTCGCCGAGCTGGCGGCGATGCCCCGCGACTATGACGTGCCTTCGACCCTTGTCCGCCTCGCGTCGCAGGCCCGGGCGACGCATATCCTGCTGCCGCAAGAGGCGGTTCGCGCGAGCCATGGCGTCGGTCATTCCGCGCAGGCGCTCGACGCGCGAAGCCGGCGCGCGATGGCGGCGATGGTGTCGTCGCGCAGTGGGTGGTTCGAACGCTATGTGACTGCCCCGCTCGCCCGGTCGGTCATTCCTTTGCTGGTGCCGCGGACGGTGCCCGTCCTCGCCGTGGCAGCCGCCGGAGGCGTGGTGGGGCTGCTCGGTACGACGCTGACCGCGTTCGGGTACGACGTGTCGGGTCTGCTGTTGACCTTGGTCGGCACGCTGGGCCTGTCGCTCGGTGCGATCCTCGCCGATCTGCGCGACGAATCGGGCAGCGCGACATGGCTGACTCGGGCAGCCGCGATCCTGCCGGCGCTGGCGGTGTTGGCCTATGGCCATGATGCGACTCAGTTATCGGTCGATGGCAGCGAGCAGATGCTGGCGATCGCCGGTGTCGTGCTTGCGGGCCTTGGCGAGCGCGCGCTGGGGCCGGCGCCGCGGCGGATGTGGTGGGGCAGTCCTCCGGCGTATCTTCTGCTCGTCTGGCTGGGCGCGCTCCTGTCGTCGCCCATGCTGGGACTGGGGCTTGCGGCGACCTATGCCGCCGCAACATTGGCCGCTGGAATCGAGCGATTGCGGACCCTTGCATAACGCTGTCTTAATGATGGAAGCGTAGGCAACCACATCATGGCGGTCGGAACGGATCAGGCGGAGCGGGATGCGCTCGCCACGCGCATCGGCGCTGCGACCCGTCTCGCGGCGCGCGCCGACGCACGCCTGACCGGTGCGATCGACGATTTCTTCGTGGCCGAGGATTCGCGGCTGGATGAGCGGACGCGCGTGGCGCTTGGGCGCATGCTCGCGGCTGTCGTACAGGGCGTCGAGACGGAGATCCGCCGTCACGCGGCCCGCGTGCTCGCAGGGCAGGGCGCCGATACGCAGGCCGAACAGCTGCTGAAAGGGCATGAGGACGTGGTGCGACGCCTGTCGCGTGCGGGCCTGCTGCGCGACCGTGGTCTGATGGACGAATTGATCGCGCAGGTGCGATGCGACCGAATCGCCGCCGCGCTGCCGTCGCAGGCGGGTACGCCCGATCAGCCGAGCCTGCTCGTTCGCCTAGCCGAGGTCGATGACGGCGTCGTCGCCGCCGCGGCGCGGGCGTTGATGACCGCAGAGGCTCGCCGCCGCGCCGCGGTGGAGCAAGGTGGTGCAATGCCCGGCTTGCTACCCGCTGAGCGGCATCATCAACTGGTCTGGTGGGTCGCCGCCTCGATTCGCGAAGGTCGCCTTGCGGTATCGGGCGAGGATGCCGCAGTCGATCGTGCGATCGTCGAGGCAGCGCAGCGCAGTCTTGCCGCGCACGACGAGGGCCAGCGGGTCGAAGCATTGGCGGTCCGCCTGGCGAGTGCGATCGATGCACGAGCGCACGAACTCGGCGACCTGCTGGTCGAAGCCCTCGGTGATCGCCGCCTGATCCTGTTTATTGCAATCCTCGGCCGCGCGGTCGATCTCGACTTCACCGGCGCGCGCGCGATCGTGCTGGAGCCTGAGGGCGACCGGCTGTGGCTGGCGCTGCGGGCGGCGGCGCTCGATCGCCCGACGATCGCGCGGATCGCGCTGGCACTCGCCGACGCCGATCCACGGCGCGACATCGATATCTTTGCCGAGGAACTCGACGCCATTGCCGCCGTTCCGGTCGAGGCTGCGCGATCGGCGTTGGCCCCGCTGACGCTGCACCATGACTTGCGTCTCGCGATCGATGCTTTGGCGCGAGAGGCTGGACGATGAGACTGGACGGCATCCCCGACGTTCCTGTCAGCCATGCGATGATCGATGGCGACGGACGGCTGGTTGCGGCCGACCCGGCTCTGCTCGCGCTCAACGAAGCGGCCGGCGGCATGATGGGCGCCGCGCTGGCGGTGCCGCAACTGGCGACGGTGGCGCGTCTGGCGCGGCGGCTCGGCATTCTCGTGTCGCGCGGCGTCGTGGTTGCCGACGGGGATACCGACCTCGACCTGTGGATACGAGCCCAACCGGATGGCGAGGGCGTACGCATAGCTGTCAGCGGCTGGCGTGAGATGCGGGCGCGGCCGGTCGTCGCATCGCCCGCGGCCCGATTGGTCGAATCGGACGATCTTGCCTGGGATACGGACGGCGGGCTTCGACTGACATTCGTGTCGATCGATGCGGCGCGGCGGCTGGGGCTCGACGCCTTGTCGCTGCTCGGTCAGCCGTTGACCGCCTTGTTCACGCTCGATTCGGATGGTGACGGTGCGCTCCCAATCCTTGAGGCGGTGGCGCGTCAGCGGCCGCTCGAGCGCCAGCGTGCGCGTGTGCGCGGTCGCGACGTCCGCGTCCTGCTGACCGCGCATGTGCGCCGAGACCCCTCGGGCCAGTTTGCCGGTCTGTCCGGCATCGCGCGGGTTGAGGACGAGGCGCCCGCTCCGGCCTCTCCCTCGACAATTGCGCCGGCCTTCACCGAAGGGCTCGACAAGGCGCTGCGCACGCCGCTTGCCCGGATCATCGCGCATGCCGACACGATCCATGCCGAGGCCGAGGGGCCGGTGCAGCGCGACTATGCCGATTATGCGTCGGACATCGCCAATGCGGGCCGGCATCTGCTCGGACTGGTCGACGATCTGGTGGATCTGCAGGCGATCGAGCGGCCCGATTTCGCGCTGGATACCGATTCGATCGATCTCGCCGACGTCGCGCGCCGCGCGGCGGGGTTGCTTTCCGTCCGCGCGAGCAACGCGGGCGTCGCGATCGCGCGGCCGCTGCCCGAGCTGCGCATGCCGGCACAGGGCGATTTCCGCCGTGCGTTGCAGATCATGGTCAATCTCGTCGGCAATGCCGTGCGCTACTCGCCGGAGGGTGGCGTCGTGAGCGTCACCGCGCTGCGCACCGGCGGCATGGCAGAGGCGGTGGTCGCCGATCAGGGCAAGGGCATCGCGATTGAGGATCAGGCGCGCATTTTCGAGAAGTTCGAACGCGTCGATCCGACTGAGGCGGGCGGCAATGGGCTGGGCCTCTATATCGCGCGGCGTCTGGCGCGGGCGATGGGCGGCGATCTGACGGTAGAAAGTGCGCCCGGTGAGGGCGCGCGGTTTACGCTCAGCCTGCCGGTCTGAGCGGGCCCCCTAAGCGTTCTGCGGGGCGTCAGCGTCGGATGCGGCGCGCGACCAGGATCAAGAGTAATCCACCGACAGCGAGCGCGGCACCACGGTCCGCCCATGGCCGCTGGTCGAGCATGAAGCTCTCCTGCGGCCAATGGACGTAGCCGAGGCCCTGGCCGACCCACAGCAACCCGACCAGCGTCAGCATGACGCCGATCGAGATGAGGACCGGCCGGGCGCGGCGCATCAGCGCTGCTCGACCGGCACGTACGACCGCTGCGTCGGGCCGGTGTACAGCTGACGCGGACGGCCGATCTTCTGGTCGGGATCGGTGATCATCTCGTTCCACTGCGCGACCCAGCCGACGGTGCGGGCGAGGGCGAACAGCACGGTGAACATCTCGGTCGGGAAGCCGATCGCCGACAGGATGACGCCCGAATAGAAGTCGACGTTCGGGAACAGTTTCTTCTCGATGAAGTAATCGTCCGACAGCGCCAGCTCTTCCAGCCGCAGCGCGGTGTCGAAGAGCGGATCATTGACCTTCAGCGCGTCGAAGACCTCACGCACGGTCTTCTGCATCACGGTCGCGCGCGGATCGTAGTTCTTATAGACGCGGTGACCGAAGCCCATCAGGCGGAACGGATCGTTCTTGTCCTTCGCGCGCGCGATGAACTCGGGGATACGCTCGGGCGTGCCGATCTCGCGCAGCATGTTGAGCGCGGCTTCGTTCGCGCCGCCATGCGCCGGACCCCAGAGGCATGCGATGCCCGCCGCGATGCACGCGAACGGGTTCGCGCCCGACGAACCCGCCAGACGAACGGTCGAGGTCGAGGCGTTCTGCTCGTGATCGGCGTGCAGGATGAAGATGCGGTCCATCGCCTTTTCGACGGCCGGGTTCACTTCATACGGCTCGGCCGGAACGCCGAAGGTCATGCGCAGGAAGTTGCCGGTGTAGGACAGCGAGTTGTCCGGGTACAGGAAGGGCTGGCCCACCGAATACTTGTACGCCATCGCCGCGATCGTCGGGATCTTGGCGATCAGGCGGTGCGAGGCGATGGTGCGCTGCACCGGATCGTGGATGTCGGTCGAGTCGTGGTAGAAGGCCGACAGCGCGCCGACGACGCCGCACATGATCGCCATCGGGTGCGCATCGCGGCGGAAGCCACGGAAGAACGCGGCCAGCTGTTCATGCACCATGGTGTGGCGCGTGATCGTGTTGGTGAAGCCCGTCAGCTCATCCGCCGAGGGCAGCTCGCCGTTCAGCAGCAGATAGGCGACTTCCATGAAGCTCGACTGTTCGGCGAGTTCGCCGATCGGATAGCCGCGATGCAGCAGAACGCCTTCGTCGCCGTCGATATAGGTCAGCTTCGACTGGCACGACGCCGTCGAGGTGAACCCCGGATCATAGGTGAAGTCCCCGGTCTGCGCGTAGAACTTGCGGATGTCGACGACGTCGGGTCCGACAGTGCCGGACATGACCGGGTAGTCGAAATCCTTGCCGTTCACGGATACCTTTGCGGCTTCGGTCATCTGGTTGTCCTTCCTATCAGACTTGCATCTGGTCCGCGATGCGGCCGAGGCTTTCCTCTTTGCCGAGCAACGCGAGCACGTCGAAAATGCCGGGCGAGGTCTTGCGCCCGGTGAGAGCGGCGCGGAGCGGCTGGGCGACCTGTCCGAGCTTTGCGCCCGTGCTGTCCGCCACCTGCCGTACCGCTGCTTCGATTGTCTCCTGATCCCACTGCTGCACCGCGTCAAGCGCGGCGTGCAGCGCAGCGAGGAGCGCACGGGCATCGGCGGTCAGCAGGTCCGAAGCTGCCTGATCCATCGCGAGCGGCCGGACCGCAAACAGGAAAGCGGCGCCGTCGCTCAGTTCGTTGAGATTGGCGGCGCGCGCCTTCAGCACCGGCATCGCGCGCGTGAGCAGATCGACGTCGGTATAGCCGCCGATCTCAGCGACCAATCCCGCCAGCCGCGCATCGTCGGCAGCACGGATGTAATGGCCGTTGAGGTTTTCGAGCTTCTTCAGATCGAAGCGCGACGGGCTCTTGCCGACCGCGTCGAGGTCGAACCATTCGGTCGCCTGTTCGCGGCTGATGATCTCATCGTCGCCATGGCCCCAGCCGAGGCGGAGCAGGTAATTGTCGAAGGCTTCGGGCAGGATGCCGAGCTCGTCGCGATACGCCTCGATCCCCACCGCGCCGTGGCGCTTCGACAGCTTGGCGCCGTCGGTGCCGTGGATCAGCGGGATATGCGCATAGACCGGCTCCGGCCAGCCATTCGCCTTGTAGATCGGTAGCTGGCGGAAGGCGTTGTTGAGGTGATCGTCGCCGCGGATCACATGCGTCACGCCCATGTCGTGATCGTCGACCACCACCGCGAGCATATAGGTCGGCGTGCCGTCCGAGCGCAGGAGGATCAGGTCGTCAAGCTCGCTGTTCTGGACCGTCACCGACCCCTGCACCTGGTCGTCGATCGTCGTCGCGCCGTCATGCGGCGCCTTCAGGCGCACGACGAAGGGCTGGCCGTCCGGCGCGGTCGAGGGATCGGCATCGCGCCAGGGCGAGCGGATGCGCAACGGCTGCTTCGCCGCCTGCGCCGCTTCGCGTTGCGCGGCGATCTCCTCCTGCGTCATGTAGCAGCGATAGGCATGGCCGTTCGCCACCATCTGATGCGCCACTTCGGCATGGCGATCGGCGCGCGCGAACTGGAAGACGGCATCGCCGTCCCAGTCGATGCCCAGCCATTGCAGTCCGGCGAGGATCGCGTCGATCGCCGGCTGCGTCGAGCGGGCACGATCGGTATCCTCGATCCGCAGCAGGAACGTGCCGCCATGGTGACGCGCGTACAGCCAATTGAACAGCGCGGTGCGCGCGCCGCCGAGGTGCAGATAGCCGGTGGGCGAGGGGGCGAATCGCGTGACTATTCCCGCGCCGTCGCCCGAACGATTTTCAACTGTTGCGCCCAACCGCGCTTGCTCCCAAAGTTTGAAACCTGATGGCCAGTTCAGCCGCCGCGGCCTCTAGCACGCGCTCCGTGCGCCTTCAAATGCCCCAGGGGTGGCATCGGTTGCGCGATCGTGTGGAAGCGTGGCTGCACGCGGAACGCGATCGGATTGCTTTATGGGTGCCGGTGGCGTTCGGGGCGGGCGCTGGCGGCTGGTTCCTGATGCCTGACCCCAACCAGTGGATCGCAGCGATGCTGGCGGCACTGGCCATCGCCTGCGCTGCGGCGGCGATCGGGCGGGGCGGGCGGGCGGCGCATAGCGTCGCTGTCGGCGGTATCCTGATGGCGGCAGGCGTGGCGACCGCGTGGTGGCGCGCCGAGCAGGTCGCGGCACCGGTGCTGGCGCGGCCGGTCGTCGCCGTGGTGACCGGGCGGGTGATCGGGATGGAGGCGCTCGTCGCGCGCGACCTGGTGCGGCTGACGATCGAGAGCGATCCGGGGCTGGGATTGCCACCGCGGGTGCGGGTCAACCTGTCGACCGACGATGTGCCAAAGGGGCTGGGCGAGGCGGCGCGAGTCCGGCTGCGCGCGCGGCTGATGCCGCCGGCGGCGGCGTCGGTGCCGGGCGCATATGACTTTGCGCGGGCCGCGTGGTTCGCCGGGATCGGCGCGACCGGTCGGGGGTTCGCGCCGGTGGAGCTGGTGTCGCCCGGCATGCCGGAGGGCAGCCTTCGGCGACGCCTGACCGCGCATATCACCGATCGGCTGGAGGGGAGCCGGGGCGGCATCGCGGCGGCGCTGGCGACCGGAGACGAGGGAGCGATCAGCGAGCGCGATGCGGAGGCGATGCGGCGGGCGGGCCTGGCGCACCTGCTGTCGGTCAGCGGGCTGCACATCACTGCGGCGGTGGCGGCGACGATGTTCGTGACGTTGCGGCTGCTCGCGCTGTGGCCATGGCTTGCCATTCGCGTTCGATTGCCGCTGGTCGCGGCGGGGATGGGGGCGTTGGCCGCCATCGGCTATACGTTGCTCACCGGATCCCAGGTTCCCACGATCCGATCGTGCGTCGCCGCGCTGCTGGTGCTGGCGGCGCTGGCGATGGGGCGGGAGGCGATGACGCTGCGGCTGGTCGCGGCCGGTGCGATGGTGGTGCTGGCGGTGCGGCCGGAAGCGCTGGTGGGGCCGAGCTTCCAGCTGTCGTTCGCTGCGATCGTCGCGATCGTCGCGCTGCATGAGCATCCGCGGGTGCGCGGGTGGTTCGAGCCGCGGGAGGAAGCGCGTGCACGCCGTCTGCTACGCGGGCTCGGGTCGCTGCTGCTGACGGGCGTGGTGGTGGAGGCTGCGCTGATGCCGATCGCGGTCTATCACTTTCACAAGGCGGGTCTGTATGGGGCTGCCGCCAACATGGTCGCTATTCCGCTGACGACGTTCGTCGTCATGCCGCTGGAGGCGGGGGCGTTGGTGCTGGACACGGTCGGGCTGGGCGGGCCCGTGTGGTGGCTGACCGATGGGGCGCTGCGCGGGCTGCTGTGGCTGGCGCATGTGGTGGCGGATGCGCCGGGCGCGTCGCTGGCGGTGCCGTCGATGCCGCTGGGGGCGTTTCTGGCGATGGTCGCGGGTGGGCTGTGGCTGACGCTGTGGAGCACGCGGCTGCGCTGGGTCGGCGCGCTGCCGATCGTCGCCGGTGCCGTCTGGGCGGCGCTGACCCCGCCACCCGATCTGCTGGTGACGGGCGATGGGCGGCATATGGCGATCCGGGTGGGCGGACGGCTGGCGCTGCTGCGCGATCGCGCCGGGGACTATACGCGGGTGATGCTTGCCGAAAACGGCGGGACCGATGGCGAGCCGTGGCTGCTCGACGATCTGCCGGAGGCGCGGTGCAGCCGCGATGCGTGCGTGGCGGTCCTGCGGGACGGGGGAGGGCAGTCGTTCCGCGTCCTGGCGACCCGCAGCGGCTACCAACTGGCATGGCGGGATGTGGTCGCGGCCTGTGGGAGAGCGGACGTCGTGGTGAGCGACCGGCGGCTGCCGCGGGCGTGCCGGCCGCGCTGGCTGCGGCTAGACGCGCCCGTGCTGCGGCGCACCGGCGGCGTCATGCTGACCCTGGCGAGCGGACGTGTGCGGACGGTGATGCAGCCAGGGGATCGGCATCCGTGGCTGGTGGGAGCCAAGGTCGCCCCGCCTCGGCCGGACGATATCCCGGCGGCCGTGCCGTCGCGATGACCCCCACCGGCGCGCTGGGCCATGGCGACGGGACGCTGCCTCCTGTAGCGGGATGACATAGGGTCGATCCGTCATTGCTTCGTTAGGCTCGCCATGGCGCCCCTGTCTAGACATTTGATATCTAGACATTTTCATTCGCGCAATCAGCGGGAAGCCGGGATGCCCGGCCCTCGACGGGGGGCTAAAGCCGCCGTTTGGAAAGTCACAAAAGTCTCACGGACGACCATATGTTGCGGCGCGCCACCACGGCGGAATCCCGTCAGTCGTAGCGGCGGAGGATACCCGACAATTTGCCCTGCACGCGGACGTGCGAGGGGACATAGCGCTGCGGTTCGTAGGCGCGGTTGGCGGGATCGAGGCGGATCATCGCGCCTTCGCGACGGAAATATTTGAGCGTCGCCTCGCTGTCCTCGATCAACGCAACGACGATCTCGCCATCGCGGGCGATGTCGGTGCGGCGGATCAGCGCATAGTCGCCATCGAGAATACCAGCCTCGACCATCGAGTCGCCGGAGACTTCCAGCGCATAATGTTCCCCGGTGCCGAGCAACGCCGCGGGGACGGCGAGCATCGAACTGCCTTCGAACGCCTCGATCGGCACGCCCGCGGCGATCCGGCCGTGCAGCGGGATTTCGACGACGTCGTTCGCGGGCGAGGGCGCGGGACGCACGTTGTCCGTGGCCGGCGCGCTCGGCGGCGCCGCGGGAGCGGGCGTTTCGGGCGCCTTGCGTTCGGAGCGTTCCGGCATGCGCAGCACTTCCAGCGCGCGCGCACGGTTGGGCAGGCGGCGGATGAAGTTGCGTTCCTCGAGCGCGCTGATCAGGCGGTGGACGCCGGACTTGGACTTGAGGTCGAGCGCGTCCTTCATCTCCTCGAACGACGGCGAGATGCCCGTCTCCTCGAGCCGGTCGTTGATGAAGCATACAAGCTCGTGCTGCTTGCGCGTGAGCATAAGCGGTCCTTCCCCGTCAGAACAGACGCGGAACTTCTAGGGAACAATTCGTGGGGCGTCAAGCGATGACGAGGATTTCCACCGAGTCGCCCGCGCGCGCGGCGGGGGCATCGACCGGCCGCACGATCAGGCAATGCGAACGCGCCAGCGTCAGCAGCATCGAGCTGTCCTGAATGGTCGAGGCATAGGCGCGGCCGTCGCGCAGCTCCGCGCGCAGATAATCGGTGCGCGGGCCGTTGGCGGGCAAGTCTTCGCCCAGGATCGCCATCGTGCTGCGCAGCAGCGGGTCTGCGGCGCCGGACAGGTGCGCGATCAACGGTTTGACGAAGAGTAGGGCGGTGACGAAGGCGGATACCGGGTTGCCCGGCAGGCCCAGCACCTGCATCGCGCCGCGCCGTCCCGCCATCATCGGCTTGCCCGGTCGCAGTGCGATCCGCCAGAAATCGATGACGCCGCCCGCCGCCTCCAGCGCTGGCCGCACGAGGTCATGGTCGCCGACCGACGCGCCGCCGGTGGTGACGAGCAGATCGGCGTCGACGCGCGCGAACGCATCGCGCAGGCGATCGAGATCATCGGGCAGGATGCCGAGGTCGATCAGCTCGATCGGCAGGTCGGCGAGCATCGCGGCCAGCATCGCGCGGTTCGATTCGGGCAGCGCGCTCGGGTCGCCGCCAGCGCCCGGATCGACCAGTTCGTCGCCCGTCGCACAGATGGCGACGCGCACTCGGCGGTGGACCGCGATCGTGCCGATGCCGCCGGTCGCGGCGACGGCGATGCGCGCGGGCGTCAGCCGCTCGCCACGCGCGATCAGGCGATCCCCAGCGTGAAAGTCGAGGCCGCGGCGGCGGGTGTTGCGGCCGAGCGTTGCTGGGCCTTCGCCAGTGAGGCGGATCGTGGTGCCGGAGGCGGCGACCTCTTCCTGCACCATCACCGTGTCGGCGCCGGCGGGCAGGGCCGCGCCGGTGAAGATGCGCGCGGTCTCGCCAGGACCGACGGTGCCGGCAAAGGGGCGGCCGGCGGCGCTTTCGCCGATCAGCGTCCAGGGCCCGGGCAGATCGGCGAAGCGGATCGCATAGCCATCCATCGCCGACAAATCGGTGGCGGGCTGGGTGCGGCGGGCGGCGATGTCGTCTGCCGCCCAGCGGCCGGCGGCGGCGGCCAGAGGCACGGTTTCGGTCCCGACCGGCGGGGCGTGCGCGAACAGCCGCGCCTGGGCTTCGTCGATCGGGAGCAGCGCCATGGCGTCAGGCGCGCCAGTCGCCCGACGCGCCGCCGGCCTTTTCGAGCAGGCGGATGTCCGAGATCGTCATCGCGCGATCCATCGCCTTCGCCATGTCGTAGATGGTGAGCAAGGCGACCGACACGGCGGTCAGTGCCTCCATCTCGACGCCGGTCTTGCCGTCGGTGGCGGTCAGCGCGGTCGCGGTGATGCCGGCATCGTCCAGCGTCAGGTCGAGCGTGACGCGGGTGAGGGGCAAGGGGTGGCAGAGCGGGATGAGGTCCGCGGTTTTCTTCGCCGCCATGATCCCGGCGACGCGGGCAACGGCGAGCACGTCGCCCTTCTTCGCGGCGCCGTCGCGGATCGCAGAGAGGGCGTCGGGGGCGATGGCGATGCGGCCGGAGGCGACTGCGCGACGCTGCGTCACGGCTTTATCGCCGACATCGACCATATGCGCGGCACCGTCGACGTCGAGATGGGTGAGGTGGCTCACCCGACCAAGGCCCGCGTCGCGGCCTCGACGTCGTCGGCGCGCATTAGCGCCTCGCCGATGAGGAAGCAGCGCACGCCATGCGCCGCCATCGCGTCGAGGTCGGCGCGGGTTTCGAGGCCGCTTTCCGCAACGAAGGTGCAGCCCTTTGGCGCCTTGCCGACCAGCTCGTAGGTGCGGGCGAAGTCGACGGAGAAGTCGTGCAGATTGCGGTTGTTGACGCCGATCAGCCGCGACTTGAGGCGGAGCGCGCGGTCCAGTTCGGATTCGTCATGCACCTCGACCAGCACGTCCATGCCGCAATCGAGCGCCGAGGCCTCGATTTCCGCCATCTGATTGTCGTCCAGCGCGGCAACGATGATGAGGATGGCGTCGGCGCCGATCGAGCGGCTTTCGGTTGCCTGCCAGGGATCGACCATGAAATCCTTGCGGATCACCGGCAGGTCGCAGGCGGCGCGCGCGGCGATCAGATAGTCGTCGCTGCCCTGGAACCACTGTTCGTCGGTGAGCACCGACAGGCAGGCCGCGCCACCCGCCTGATAGGCGCGCGCATGGGCGGGCGGATCGAAATCGGCACGGATCAGCCCCTTGGACGGGCTGGCCTTTTTGATTTCGGCAATGAGCGCATGGCCCGACTTTGCGTCGAGCGCGGCGCGGAAGCCGCGTGGGCGCGTCACCGCGGCGATGCGCGCGTCGAGATCCGCGAGGCTGATCGTCGCCTTGCGCGCGGCAACCTCTGCGCGCTTGGTTTCGATAATGCGGGACAAAATGGTCATCGGTAGGCGATCCAGCGGTCGAGGAGCGCGGCGGCGCGGCCGGCGTCGAGCGCTTCGGCGGCGGCCTGTGCGCCCGCAGTGAGATTGGGTGCGCGGTCGGCGACGACAAGCGCCGCCGCCGCGTTGAGCAGCACGGCGTCGCGATACGCGCCCGCCTCTCCATCGAGCAGGCGGCGCAGTGCGGCGGCGTTATAGGCCGGGTCACCGCCGCGGATGGCGGCGAGCGGGTGGCGGGGCAGGCCGGCGTCTTCCGGCGTGATGCGCGATGGCAGCGCCGCGCTGCCGACATTCACCGCGAGGCTGGGGCCGGCGGTGGAGAGCTCGTCCAGGCCCTCTTCGCCCGAAATCACCGCGGCGCGTGCGGTGCCGAGCTGTTCCAGCGCCTCGGCATAGAGGCCGGCGTAATCGGGGCGGGCGATGCCGATCAGCTGGTGCGACACGCGCGCCGGATTGGCGAGCGGCCCCATCAGGTTGAAGATCGTACGCTTGCCGATGCGGCGGCGGATCGGCGTGATCCGCGCCATCGCCGGGTGATGGTTGGCGGCGAAGAGGAAGGCGATGCCGATATCGGCGAGGCTAGCCTCCGCGGTCGCGCCGGCGATCTCCATGTCGAGGCCGAGCGCCTCCAGCGTATCCGCAGCGCCGGCCTTGGACGAGGCGGCACGGTTGCCGTGCTTGGCGACCGGTACGCCGCAGGCCGCGACGACCAGCGCGACGGCGGTCGAGACGTTGAGCGTATGATGCCCGTCACCGCCCGTGCCGCAGACGTCGATCGCGCCATCGGGAGCGGCGATCGGGATCAGGCGGGCACGCAGGGCACGGGCGGCCTCGGCGATTTCGATGCTGGTTTCGCCGCGATCGGACAGAGCGAGCAGGAAGTCGCCGATCGCCTCTGCCGAGACGCGCGCGTCGAGGATATCGGCAAACGCCTGCGCCGCGCTTTCGCGCGACAGCGGGGTCGATGGATCGGGAAGCAGGACGACGCTGGTCACGGGCGCTCGCGCACCGGAATGCCGGCGATCGTCAGGAAGTTGGCGAGCATGGCATGGCCGTGTTCGGTCGCGATGCTTTCCGGGTGGAATTGCACGCCATGGATCGGCAGGTGTTCGTGGCGGAAGCCCATGACAATGCCGTCCTGGGTCCGCGCGTTGACGACCAGGGGCGAGGCCACGTCGTTGACGATCAGGCTGTGATAGCGCGTCGCCATGAACGGCGAGGGCAGCCCTTCGAACAGGCCGGTGCCGTCATGGTCGACCGGGGATGTCTTGCCGTGCATCAGCCCGCCGCGTTCGACCTTGCCACCGAAATGCTGGCCGATCGCCTGATGGCCCAGGCACACGCCGAGCAGCGGACGCCCCGCATCCGCGGCCGCGGCGACGAGATCGAGGCTGACGCCCGCCTCGGTCGGGGTGCAGGGGCCGGGCGAGATGAGGAAGGCGCTGGCGCCCGACGACAGCGCCTGCCCCGCCGAAATGGCGTCGTTGCGCACCACCTCGACCTCGCTGCCCAGCTCCATGAGGTAGTGGACGAGGTTCCAGGTGAAGCTGTCGTAATTGTCGACGACGAGGATCATCGCGCCGCCATAGCCGAAGAGCGCGGGCGTGCAACCTGTCGCACCCTCTTGCGTCGCGGCAATCCTGTAGCAATGTCGGTTCGGTTAGACCCGAAAAACCATGCCACGCCGGCGGGAGCCATGGCGGCGGCTGCACGTTGAACGACTTGAAGGAGTGCCCGTCATGATCCGCCCGTTGCTGCTCGCCGCCCTCATCGCCCTGCCGGCGGTCGCTTCCGCGCAGACCACCCCCGCCACCGGGACGGACGGGACGGCGGAGGCGGGCTCGCCGCCGCAGCGGGTGCGCAGCGTGACGCTGGGCGTGGGACAGAAGTGCCCGCAGAGCACGTCGACCGAGATCGTCGTGTGTTCGACGCTCGATCAGCCCTATCGCATCCCGAAGCAGTTCCGCGACAGCGGGCCGATCCCGGCGCAGAACCAGGCATGGTCGAACAAGGTGGCGGTGCAGGACCAGATCGGTCGCGCCGCGGCCGGGTTGCCGGATACGTGCTCGCCCGTCGGCACCGGTGGGCAGAGCGGCTGTGCGCTGATGCAGAACCGCCAGTGGGCGGCCGAGCGGCGTGCGCAGCGCGATGCGCAGGCGCAGATCCCCTGAGGCTGGGACTACTACGGTCCTAGTTCAGTTCGTCACCCCAGCGGAGGCTGGGGTCTCTTGCGGCTTTCGGCGCGCACACCAACCGGGAGATCCCAGCCTTCGCTGGGATGACGGATTGGCTGAGGTTTCGTCGGAGCGCGGTGCCTAGGGCCTACTGCCCGAACTGCCCATCCGCCGCGCGCGCTACGGCGTCGCGGGCGGCCGCGAGGATCGCTCCAGCCTTCGCTTCGCACTCGCGCTGTTCGTAAGCCGGCACACTGTCGGCGACGATGCCGGCGCCGGCCTGCGCGTGGATGGTGCCGTCCTTTACGATCGCGGTGCGCAGGACGATGCACGAATCCATCGATCCGTCCGGCGAGAAATAGCCGACGCCGCCGGCATAGGCGCCGCGCCGTTCGGGCTCGAGTTCGGCGATGATCTGGCAGGCGCGCACTTTTGGGGCGCCGCTGACCGTGCCGGCGGGAAAGCCGGCGAACAGGGCGTCGATCGCGTCGGCGGCGGGGGACAGGTCGCCCACCACGTTCGAGACGATGTGCATGACGTGGCTGTACAATTCGATACCGTAGCTCGACGTGACGCGCACCGTGCCCGGCGCCGCCGCCCGGCCGACGTCGTTGCGGCCGAGATCGAGCAGCATGAGATGCTCGGCGCGTTCCTTGGGATCGGCGAGCAGGCTTTCGCGATTCGCCTCGTCCTCCGCCGCGGTCTTGCCGCGCGGGCGGGTGCCGGCGATCGGACGGATCGTCACCTGACCGTCGCGGACCCGGACGAGGATTTCGGGGCTCGAGCCGATCAGCGCAAAGCCGGGCAGATCGAGGTGATAGAGGAAGGGCGAGGGGTTGATGCGGCGCAGGCTGCGGTACAGTTCGAACGGCGGCAGCGCAAACGGCGCGGAGAAGCGCTGCGCCAGCACCACCTGAAAAATGTCGCCCGCAGCGATATAGTCCTGCGCGCGGGTGACCATCGTCGCATAGTCCTGCGGCGCGATGGCGGGCGTATAGGCGGGCTCTTCGGGGTCTGCGGTGACGGGCGCCGGCAGCGGGGTATGCGCAAGGCGGGCGGCGACGTCGTCTAGACGGTCCTCCGCGGCCGCGACCAGCTTTTCCGGCGTGCGCGTGGCATCGGGCCATACCGGGGCGACCAGATAGAGGGCATCGGCGAGGCGATCGAACACGCAGATCACCGTCGGCCGGACGAATAGCATGTCGGGCAGGCCGAGCGGATCGGCGGCCGGGGCGTCGAGCCGTTCGACGAGGCCGATCGTCTCATAGCCGAAATAACCGACGAGGCAGGCGAGCGCGCGCGGTAATTCCGCAGGGACCTGACCCTGGCATTCCGCGACCAGCGCGCGCAGCGCGGCGAGCGTCGGCGTCCCGGTCGGCTGGAAGGCGGTGCGATCGGTGGCCCAGTGGCGGTTGATCTCGGCGGTGTCGCCATGCGCACGGAAGACGAGATCGGGCGCGAGGCCGATCAGGCTGTGCCGCCCGCGCGTCGCGCCGCCTTCGACCGATTCGAGCAGGAAGTCGCCGCGGCCCGGCTCGATGAGCTTAAGCGCGGCGGCGACCGGCGTTTCGGTGTCGGCGACCTGCCGCCGCCAGACGAACGCCGGGCGCCCGGCGGCGAGGGTCGCGATCGCCGCGGCGCTGGCGCTCATCTCAGTTGCCGGCGCCGGTAAGATCGGCGCGCACCTTGGCCAGCGCGGCCGCATCGGTCTTCACGCCGACGGCGTTGCGGACGGCGCGGGCGAACTGTTCGGCATATTCGCGGCCGACGAGCTGCGCGATGCTGGCGCGGGCACCGGCCACCGCCTGCGGCACGCCCTTGGCGTCGCCGGGCACGATCTGGTCGAGCTTGACGATCAGCCAGCCGGCATTGTTCGGCGCTTCGAGCAGCTTGGCATTGCCCTTGGCCATCGCGAACATCAGAGCGAGCGGCGCCTGCACCTGGCCCTGCGCGGACGCGAGCTGCGCGCGCGTCGCGACGGCGGGCTGGACCGGCGGCAGCGGACGGCCGGCGGTCGCCATCGCCTGCGCCAGCGGCGTGCCCTTGTTCACCTTGGCGAGGATGTCGGTCGCGAGCTTGCGCGCGGCGGCGCGGGCGCGATCGGCGGCATAGTCCGCGGCGACCTGTGCGCGCACCTGATCCAGCGGGCGCGGCGCGGCGGGGACGACACGGCCGAGCGCGACCACGGCGAAGCTGCCGTCCTGGCCGGTCGGCACCAGCTGTGCGGGGTCGCCCTCCGCCATCTGGAAGGCGGCACCGACGATCGGGGCGATCGCCGGATCGGCGGCGGTGCCGGGCGAATCGGGGTTGGTGCCGTTGGCGAGCAGCGCGGGCGTGGTGGTGGCGCTGAGCTTCTGGTCGGCGGTCACCTCGTCGAACGTCGCGCTCTTGCCGAGCGCATCGTCCAGCTTGTCATGCAGGTCCGACAGCGCGCGGGCGAGCTTGTCCTTCGACAGCGCGGCGATCAGTTCCGGCTTCGCCTGTTCCAGCGTCTTGCCGGGCGATTGTTCGATCGATTCGACCTTGGCGACGACCCAGCCGAGCGGCCCGCGCACCGGACCGATCACGCCGCCGCGCGGCGCGGCGAAGGCGGCGTCGGCGATCGCGGTGCTGGTCGTGCCGGCATAGGCCGACTTGGTGACGGCGGTCTGCGTCGCGGCTTCCAGGCCGGCGGCGCGGGCGGCGTCGGTCAGCGACGTGCCGCCCTTCACCTTGGCGGCGATGGCGTTGGCGCCGGCCTGATCGGCGACCACAACCTGCGCGATCGTGCGCTTTTCGGCAGCGGCGAAGCGCGGCGCCTGGCTCTTGTAGGCGGCGGCGATTTCGGCATCGGTCGGCGTGGCGGCGGCTTTCACCATCTCGGGCGTGACGCGGGCGTAGCGGATCACGCGGCGTTCCGGCACGGTGAAGCGCGCAACGTTGCGGCGATAGAAGGCCTGCAATTCGGCGTCGGTCGGCGCCGGGCCGCCGGCGAGCGCGGAGGCGGGGACGAACGCGATCTGGCCGGACCGCTTTTCGAGCATCAGCGAGGCATAGGGCAGCGCGATCTTCTGCGGCACCTGCGTCGCCCCCTGCGTCGGCAGCATCAGCTGCTGCGCGATGATGTCGCGCGCGATGTCGGTGCGGACCTGCGCGTCGGTCAGCTTCTGGTCGGCGAGCAGCTGCTGGTAGCGGACGGGATCGAATTGGCCGTTGGGACCGCGCAGGCCGGGGATGCCGGCGATGACGCCGTCGATCGACCGCTTGCTGACGACCATGCCCTGGTCCTGGCCGAAGCGTTCCAGCGCGACGCCGTTGATGGCGCGGTCCAGCGTGGATTGCAGGCCGCCCTGTTCGAGCAGCTGTTCCATGGTCAGCGTCGGGATGCGCTGGCGGGCGCCGGCCAGTTCGGTCTGCACGCGCTGGCGCAGCTCGGCGGGCGAGATCTTCGTGCCGCCGACGGTGGCGACGCTGCCGCCCGACAGGCTGGGGCCGTTGCCGGCGAGGCCGGTGATGTCGCCCGCGGCGAAGGCGAGCGCGATGACGCCCAGCACGATGAAGGTGACGACGACGCCGGCCTTGGAATTGATGATCCGGCGGAAGAAGCTGAGCATGGAGTGGCCGATCGTCCCTGTAAGATTTGGTCCACGCTTTAGGGGGGCAGTGCCTTGCCATCAAGCGCGCGGGCAGGCATGACGCGTTTAACGTGTAAAACGACTGATAAGGCAGGACGGGAGGTCGGATGACTCGGCGCAAGTTCGTGGCGGGAAACTGGAAAATGAACGGATCGCGCGCGGCGCTCGCCGAACTGGACGCGATTGCCGCCGCGGCAGAGGCAGCACCGGGGGTGGACGTGGCGGTCGCCGTGCCTTTCACGCTGATCGCGGGCGCGGCGGAACGGGTGCCCAACCTGTCGATCGGTGCCGAGGATGTGCATGAGGCGGACAGCGGCGCACATACCGGTTGCGTCTCGGCGGGCATGGTGGCGGAGGCCGGCGCGCGCTTCACCATCGTCGGCCATAGCGAGCGCCGGGCGGACCAGGGCGAAACCAGCCATGACGCCTGGGCCAAGGCCGCGGCGGCACGGCGCGCGGGGCTGCACGTCATCTCCTGCTGCGGCGAGACCGAGGCCGAGCGCGACGCCGACCGCGCCGAGCGTGTGGTGCAGGCGCAGATCGAGAAATCGGTGCCCGACAATGCCGATGGCAGCTGGTTCACGCTCGCCTACGAACCGCGCTGGGCGATCGGCACCGGCCGTACGCCGACGCTGGACCAGATCGCCGCGATCCATTCGATCGCCCGCGCCAAGCTGCGCCAGCTGGTCGGCGACGCGGCGGACGGGATCCGCATCCTGTACGGCGGATCGGTGACGGGCGATAACGCGGCAACGATCCTCGCCTGCGAGAATGTCGATGGCGCCCTGGTCGGCGGCGCGAGCCTGACCGCGGCGAAGTTCGTGCCGATCATCGAGGCGGCGGCGACGCTGTAACGCCCGATCGACGCTGCCAGTCAGCGTTGCGAAAGGCGCCATGCGACATCATCTGTCGCATGGTGACGACCTATGGCCCTTCGCAATACGGCGCTTCGCGGCGCGAGCGGATCGGTGCGGCGCTCCTGACCGGGGGCGTCGTGGCGACGCTGGGCTATGCCTTGGTGATGGGGCTGGCCTTTCACGGCGCGCCGCAGGCGGTGCAGCAGGCGTTGGCGACCTTTACCGTCATGCCCGATCCACCGCCGCCCGAACGCGTGGTGCCGCCGCCCAAGAAGATCAACCGGCCGAGCGGCAAGGCCTCGCCGCCGAACCTGCGCTCCAAGGCGACCGAGGTGACCGCGCCGGTGCCGATCATCCAGGTCGCGCCGCCGCCGCCGGTGATCGTCGCGCCGCTGCCCAATATCGGCGTGCAGGCCACCTCCGGCGCGTCGGACAAGCCGGGGCCGGGCACGGGCTCCGGCGGGATCGGCAACGGCAATGGCGCAGGTGGCGACGGCGATGGCGACGGCAGCGGCTGGGAACGCGTGCCGCGACTGATCAACGGGCGGATCAAGGGATCGGACATTCCCGATTCGATCCTCGACACCGGTTTTCGGGGCGTTGTGAGCGTCCGCTACCGGGTCGAGACCAATGGCCACGTCACCAATTGCCGGATCGCACAATCGAGCGGCAATGCGCTGATGGATCAGGCGACGTGCCGGGCGATCGAAAAGCGCTTCCGCTACGATCCGTGGCGCGATGCGGCGGGCAAGCCCGTGGCGTCGACCGTGTTGCGCGACCAGCAATGGGATATCGACCCGCCCGCGACCGATCGGTGATGCGTTGACAGTGCGGGCTCCGCGGCGCAGCTAGGCGACGGACACCGCTCCATCACCCGGCATGCGCACTGCCGCCGCTGCCCGACAGGATGAATTCCGATGGATGAGCCGGTTACGTTCGGGCGTGCGGCGCCGACAATCTGCGTGCGCGATATGCAAGCGGCCTTGCGCTTTTATGGCGGCGTGCTGGGCTTCGCGACCGTCTTCGAAAACGGCGATCCGCTGGGCTTTGCGGTGCTGAAGAAGGATGCGGCCGAGGTGCATCTGACCCGCAAGGCCGATCACGTCGCCTCCACGGCCAACGTCATGCACCTGTTCGTCGACGATGCCGATGCACTCTATCGCCGGCTGGAGTCCGCGGGCACGCGGATCATCAAGCGGCTGGCGGACAAGGATTATGGCCAGCGTGCCTTCGTCTTCGCGGACCCCGATGGGAACCGCATCGATGTCGGCGCGCGACCTCAACCGCGCGGATAGCGCGCCTTCAGCACCGCATAACACGCCCGCAGCGCATAGGCCTCGCCGCCCTTGGGCCGGCCGGGCTTGGCGGTCGGGCGCCAGGCGAAGACATCCATATGCGCCCAGGCGACGTCCTGCGGCACGAAGCGGCGGAGGAACAGCGCGGCGGTGACGGCACCGGCGAAGCCGCCGTCGGGCGCGTTGACCATGTCGGCGATGTCCGACTTCAGCATGTCGTCGTAGGCGCTCCACAGCGGCATCCGCCACAGCGGATCGCTGAGCGCATCGCCGGCGGCCAGGATATCGCGCGCCAGGTCCTCGTCGTCGGTGAACAGCGGCGGCAGATCGGGGCCGAGGGCCACGCGGGCCGCGCCGGTCAGCGTCGCGAAGTCGAGGATGAGCTCTGGCTTTCCTTCGCCCGCCTTGGTCAGCGCATCGCCCAGGATCAGGCGTCCCTCGGCGTCGGTATTGGTGTTCTCGACCGTCAGCCCCGCGCGGCTGCGCAGCACGTCGCCGGGGCGGAAGGCGTTGCCGGCGATCGCATTTTCCACCGCCGGGATCAGCAGGTGGAGCCGCACCGGCAGGCGTGCCGCCATCACGAGGCTCGCCAGCGCCAGCGCATGTGCGGCGCCGCCCATATCCTTCTTCATCAACCGCATGCCGGCGGACGGCTTGATATCGAGACCGCCGGTGTCGAACACCACGCCCTTGCCGACCAATGCGATGCGCGGATGCGCGGGGTCGCCCCATTCCAGCTCGATCAGGCGCGGATGGCGTTCCTTCACCGCGGCCTGCCCGACCGCGTGGATCATCGGATAGTCGGCGGCGAGCGTGTCGCCGCGCGTGACGGTGAGCGCCGCATGATGCTCGCGCGCCAACTTCTCGGCGGCCAATTCCAGCTCGGTCGGCCCGAGGTCGCCGGCGCCGGTGTTGACGAGGTCGCGGACCAGCGCGGTCGCGGCGGCGACGCGCAGCACCTCTTCGATCCCCGCCGCATCGCGGGTCAGCAGGATGCGGGGCCCGGTGTCGTCGGGGCGGCGATAGCGGTCGAAGCGATATTGCCCCAACACCCAGCCGAGCGCCGCCGGACCGATCTCGCCCGCGACGCGATAGGTGCCAGCCGGCAGCGTCTCGGCAAGCTTGGCGAGCGACCACGGGTCGGCGGGGCCGGCGATGGCGATGCCGTGGATGTCCTCGTCGACGAACACCGCCGCGCTGCCCGCCTTGCCGGTGAAGCGCTGCGCGGCGAGCGCGGTGCGCACCCGCTGCGGCTGGCCACCCAGCCACGCGTCATAGGCATCGGGGGCGATCAGGTCGATCGTGCGGGCGGCTTGTCCACGGTCGGGCTGGAGCAGGGTATCGGGCATGTCAGTTGGCCGGGAACACGAGGAATTGTTCGTAGCGCTGCGCGCCATCGGGTTCCGCGAAGGTCGCGATCGACAGCTTCCGGTCGGGATAGGTCACGACGTATCGGCGCTGGACGAAGCCACCGCGCAGCCGCTTGGGTCCGGCGAGTTCGAAGCTGGTCGGCGCGCCCAGCGGGGCGAGGCTGCTCTTATAGTCGGCGAGCACCTGCGGCGTGAAATAATAGGATGCATTGGGCGTCAGCTTCGACCGGTCGAGCGTGCCCGACCGCAGCGAATCGAACAGCGCGCGGGCCTGCGCGGTCTTCTGGACTTCGGCCGCATCCGCCGTCGCGGGCAGCACGACCTTCGCAATGCCATTGGCGATGGTGACGAAGGCGTCGCCGAAATCGGCGTTGGTCAGCACGACCACCGCCGCTTTCTGTTCGGGAAAGACGATGTTTTCGGACAGGAAGCCGACCGCCTCGCCGCTATGCTCGACATAGGGCACGCCGGCGCGCTTGCCGAGGCTGACGCCCAGGCCGTAATTGGTCGTGCTGCCGTCGTTGAGCAGCACCGGCTTTTCCTGCGCGGCCCAGTCGGCGGCGGGCAGCAGGCTGCGATCCATGCGCGCGACGTCCCATTTCGCGAGATCGGCGGCGCTCATCGACAGCTCGCCGGCGGCGAACAGCCAGCCCTCCGCGGGCGGCGGCGCGGCGCGGACCGGGCCCAAAGCATTGCGGTGATAGCCGACGGGGAAACCGTTGCCGACCGCCTTGTCCTGATCGATCGCCTTGATCCCCAAAGGCGCGAAGATGCGCCGTTGCAGGAAGGTCATCAGTGGCTCGCCCGCCGCCTTCTCGGCGATCATACCGGCGACGACATAGCCGGTGTTCGAATATTGCCACTGCGTGCCCGGCGCGAAATCGAGCGGCTTCTTCGCCCAGCGATCGACGATCGCCTGCGGCGTCGTCGGCTTTTCCATTGCGGCGAAGCTATAGTCCTGCGGCCAGTAATCCTGCAGGCCCGAGGTGTGGCTGAGCAACTGGCGGATCGTGATTTTGTCGCCGCCGCTGATCCCCGGCAGCCATTTGGCGACGGTATCGTCCATCGATAATTTGCCGTCGTCGGCGAGCAGCAGCAGCGCCGCGGCGGTGAACTGTTTGGAGATCGACGCGATCTGATACGGCGCGTCGGTGCGGGCGGGCACGCCCTTCGCCTGCTCGCCATAGGCCTTGACCAGCACGATCTTGCCACCGCGCACGATCGCGACCTGCGCAGACGGCGTGGCCGTGGCGGCGAGGCCATCGGCAACGACCTTGTCGACCGCAGCGAGTTCGGTGGGGGAGAGCGCCTGCGCCTGCACCGATGCGGGAGCGATGGCGAGCGCACAGGCTGCGGCGAATGTCGGGAGCTTCATCGCGCCTAGCTGCCACATCGGCCGCGATGGGCGAAAGTGAAATCGACGTCAGCGTTTGGGCCACGCCCATTGCGGGCCGAAGCGATCCTGCGTGTGCGTTTCGCCCAATTCCTTTTCCAGCGCGATGTCGCCGACGTCGCCGCTGGCGCGCAGCGCATCGAGCAAGGCGCTGCTGTGGGAGACAACGATGATCTGGCAGGAGCGGGCGGTGGCGGTGAGGAGTCGGGCGAGCGGCAGCAGCAAAGACGGGTGGAGGTTCGCCTCAGGCTCGTTCAGCACCATCAGCTCGGGCGGACGAGGCGACAGTAACGCTGCGACCAGCAGGACGTACCGCAGGGTGCCGTCGGACAATTCGCGTGCGTCGAGCGCCCGCAGCATACCGGGTTGGCGCAGGCCGAACGACGGACGAGCGCCCTCGCCACCGATAAGCGTGATCGTCGACCCGGGAAAGGCGTCGTCAATCGCCGCTGCCAATGCCTCCCCATCGCCAAAGAATTGGATGGTCGCGATCGCGGCAACGAGGTCCGATCCATCGCCCGCCATGACGGGCGTGTAGGTGACGATCTGCGGCCGCCGGACCGGTGCGTCCAAATCCGTCCGGAGGCTGTCGTAGAAGCGCCAGTTGCGCATGCGCTCACGCATCAGCAGCAACTCCAGGCCATCGACGGGATCGGCCGCGTGCGTGACCATCGATTCGAAGCCCGACAGGTCGATGGGGCTTCGCCGCCATTCGCCGGTGTCGGCCGTGCGCAGGTTGACGACGCGCCCTCGACGCTCGGCGAAGGCATTGGCGCGGCCGAGCCTTTCGCCCGTCCACATCGCCTCTACCTTGATCTCAGGATCGCCCGCGAAGCCGGTGCCGGGGATCGGCGGCCCGATATCGATCGCATAACCGAAGTCGGGCCCGGAGAAACCGAGCCTGAGGCTGACCGGTCCGGTCCGCACCGTTCCCTGCACAGGCACGCGCCCGGCGCGCATGTCGCGGCTGATCGTCTCAGGACCAGCCCATAACACCGACGCCAGTCCGCCGTCCTGGGCGAGCGAGGCGATGAGCCGGCCCTGCGCTACGTCGGCCAGCAGACGCAACGCGCGATGCAGGCTGGATTTGCCCGAACCATTCGGTCCGGTGACGATCGTTAGCGGCGATAGCTCCAGCGTAAGGTCGCGGATCGAACGATAGCCGCCGATCGCCAGCCGCGTCATCATCGCCATCGTCTCCCGCCGCAGACCGATGATCCTTGCAGGGGAGCGCTGCGACGTCCAGCGCGGACCGCTAAGTGCTTACGCCGGCACGCCGTACAGGTCGTGCTCGTCGGCGTCCTCGATCGTCACCGGTACGATATCGCCGACCGACAGATGGGCGGCGTCGCGCAGGAAGACCTGGCCGTCGATTTCGGGGGCATCGGCCTGGCTGCGGCCCGTTGCGCCTTCCTCGCCGACCTCGTCGATGATGACGGGCAGGGTGCGGCCGACCTTGGCGGCGAGCTTCGCGGCGCTGATCGCGGCGGTCTTTTCCATGATCCGCTGATAGCGCTCTTCCTTGACCTCCTCCGGCACCGGATCGGGCAGCGCATTGGCGGCGGCACCCTCGACCGGCTCGAAGCGGAACGCGCCGACGCGGTCGAGCTGCGCCTCGTCCAGCCAGTCGAGCAGATATTGGAAGTCCGCCTCGGTCTCGCCGGGGAAGCCGACGACGAAGGTCGATCGGATCGCGATATCCGGGCAGATGTCCCGCCACTGGTGGATACGCTGCAACACCTTGGCGTCGTTGCCGGGGCGCTTCATCGCCTTCAGCACCGACGGCGCGGCATGCTGGAACGGGATGTCGAGATAGGGGAGCACGAGCCCTTCCGCCATCAGCGGAATGACCTGATCGACATGCGGATAGGGATAGACGTAGTGCAGCCGCACCCAGGGCGCGATCTGGCCGAGTTCGCGGGCGAGATCGGTCATGTGCGGCACGACCTCGCGCCCCTTCCACATCCGCGGTTCCTTGCGGATGTCGATGCCGTAGGCGCTGGTGTCCTGGCTGATGACGAGAAGCTCGCGCGTGCCGGCGGCGACCAGTTTCTCCGCCTCGCGCAGGATGGCGTCGGGGCGGCGGCTGACGAGGTCGCCGCGTAAGCTGGGGATGATGCAGAAGGAGCAGCGGTGGTTGCAGCCTTCCGAAATCTTCAGATAGCTGTAGTGGCGCGGCGTCAGCTTCAGCCCGGCGTCGGGGATCAGGTCGATATAGGGCGACAGGTTCGCCGGCGCCGCCTCATGCACCGCCTCGACCACCTGTTCGTATTGATGCGCGCCGGTGACGGCGAGCACCTGCGGGAAGCGGGCGCGGATCACCTCCGCCTCTTTGCCCATACAGCCCGTCACGATCACGCGGCCGTTTTCCGCGATCGCTTCGCCGATCGCCTCAAGGCTTTCTTCCTTGGCGGAATCGAGGAAACCGCAGGTGTTGACCAGCACGACGTCGGCGCCGGCATAATCGGCGGACATCTGATAGCCGTCGGCGCGCAGCTGGGTGAGGATGCGTTCGCTGTCGACCAGATTCTTGGGACAGCCGAGCGACACCATGCCGACGCGCGGCGGAGAAGGAAGACGAGTTGCCATGAGAGCGCGCGACATAGTCGATTTCGCGCGCTTTTGCCAGATGGCGCGGCAGGGGCGGCCATTCGTCGCATCCGGGGGCGATGCCGCTCGACAGCCTGCCGCGCAGCCGCCACATCGAACCGACGGGAGTGATCGTGCATGCTGGCAATAGGATTGATGTCCGGGACGTCGCTCGACGGGATCGACGCGGCGCTGATCGATACGGATGGCGAAGGTGAGGTGCGGCCGCTGGCCTTTCGCGGCGAGCCCTATTCGGATGCGGCCCGCGAGCAACTGGCCGCGGCGACCGCGCTGGCGCTGACCTTCGATCGGCCGCGCGCTTCGCCCGATATCGTCGCGGCGGGCGAACTGATCGACCGGACGCACGCCTTTGCCGTTCACAAGCTGCTGCGCGATGCGGGCGTGGCGGCGGCGGACGTGGCGGTGATCGGCTATCACGGGCAGACCGTCGCGCACCGGCCCGATCGCGGCTGGACGTGGCAGATCGGTGATGGCGCGGTGCTGGCGCGCGCCACCGGCATTGCGGTGGTCAGCGATATGCGCAGCGCGGACGTTGCGGCAGGCGGGCAGGGGGCGCCGCTGCTCCCGATCTATCACGCCGCGCTGACGGCCGGGCTGGAGCGGCCGGTGGCGGTGCTCAATCTCGGTGGCGTCGGCAATGTCACCTTCGTCGGCGAGGATGGCGCGCTGGTCGCCTTCGACACCGGTCCGGCGAACGGCCTGATCGACAGCTGGGTCGAGGCGGAAACCGGCGCGCGCTATGACGCCGATGGCGCGCTTGCCGCGTCGGGGCATGTGGACGAGGCGGTGCTGACGGCGATGCTCGACCACCCCTATTTCGCCGCACCGTCGCCCAAGAGCCTCGATCGCAACGACTTCACCATTCAGCCGGCGCGCGGCCTGTCGGCGGCGGACGGCGCAGCGACGCTGACCGCCTTTACCGCGGCGACCGTGGCCGAGGCGCTGGACCAGCTGCCCGCGCGGCCGAAGCGCCTGATCGTCGCGGGCGGGGGCCGGCACAACCCGACGCTGCTGCGCATGATCGGCGAGCGCACCGGTATCGCACCGGAAGCCAGCGATACGCTCGGCTGGGACGGCGACGCGATGGAGGCGGAGGGCTTCGCCTATATGGCGGTGCGGACGCTGAAGGGGCTGCCGATCAGCTTCCCCGGTACGACCGGCGTGCCGCATCCGCTGCCGGGCGGCCGCGTCGATCGGCCCTGACGCTTATGCCCGGCCGTACTGATCGGTAGGGCGTCGGCCGCTCCTGGCGCTCGCGGTCAGGAAGGCGGCCATGCCGATCAGCTTGTGGCGCAGGCAGAACGTGTAGAATGCCCGAATGCTCTTATGCGCGCGGACCGGGCGTAGCAGGTCGAGACGTAGCGATCCGACGTCCTGCATGAGGTAGCGCAGCACCCGCCGGTCCTTGAACAGGAATTTGGCGTAGAGCGCGCCATCGCCGACGCTGTACCCCGCCAGCAGGGCGCGTTCCTCGGCGGCGAGCCGCCGTCCGTGGTGATGGTCGACGACGAAATGGGGCTCGTAACGCAGCGCGATCCCCGCGGCCTGCGCACGCAGCAGATAGTCGGTGTCCTCGGCGGCGCGGAACGGCGCGCCCGCGCCGAACCGCTCGTCGAAGGCGCCGACCCGGTGCAGCACGTCGCGCGTCATCGCCAGATTGGCGCCCATCACGAACCCGCCCGGAAACCGATCGGGCGTCGCGATCATCGGGTGGTCTTCCAGCTTGATCGTGATCGGCAAGTCATTGGGGTCGCCGGGCAGGATGCGGCCGCCGACGATGGCCGATCCGTCGAGCGCCGCGAAACAGCGGGCGAGCGCGATGAAATAATCGGGGTGGAGGCGGCAGTCGTCGTCGGTCATCGCGACGATCGCGCCGCGTACGGCGGCGAGACCCACATTTCGCGCGCGCGCCAGGCCGGGCCTGTCGCTCTGGAGCAGGTGGACGGGGAAGGACTGTTGCGCCTGCCATGCCTCCAGCCGATCGGCCGTCGCGTCGGTCGAGCCATTGTCGACGATGACGACCTCGATCGCCGGTGCCCCTTCCTGCGCGGCGGCGTGGGTGATCGAGGCGAGCAGGCGCGGCAAAGCGGCGGCGCGGTTGCGTGTGCAGACGAGCAGGCTGATCGCCGGGATGGCGGTCATGCCGCGACGGATCGCGGCGACGATGGCAGTGCGTGGAGCAGGCGCGGGCTGTCGCGGGTCCATGTCGCGACGTAGCGGCCGATCTTGCCGTAATCATTGTCGAAGACGACGTGGGGGATGTCGAGCAGCAGCGCGAGGATATGGCCGTGCAGGCGATCGGTGGCGACCGTCTGTCCGCGCGACAGCAGGCGCAGGCCACGCGCGACACGCGCCGTGGCGAGGGCGGCGTGGTCGCCGGTCAGGTGGTCGTCGTCTTCCAGCCAGTCGCAGACGAATGCGCCCGCCGGCAGCGCCGGAGTCTTGTCGACCCGCTCCTTGTCGGTGCGCATCAGCGCCAGCACCGGCACGTCCGGCTCCCGGCGCGCCTGCCCCCCCAGTGCGAAGGCGGAATCCGGGGCGAGCGAAGCGACCGTCCCAACCATCTGCTGCGCGATGGCGAGGCTGGCGGTGTCGCGTGCGTAGAGCGTCAGCTGCGGGTGCCGTGCCGCGATGCCTGCGAAGCGCACCGCTGCCGACGCATCGCGGAAGTGGATGGACTGCGGCAATTGCACCACGATGCGGTCGCGCAGCTGCTCGAGCACGGTTTCGCGCAACTGCTGGTGGTGCGGCCAGATATCCCCCAGATTGCCGCCCCCGTGCAGGAAGACGATGCCGTCCGGGCAGGCGTCGCGGAGAGCCTGTTCGTCGAAATCGTGCCACGTGCAGACATAGTCCGGATCGCGCCCGGTGATGCCGCGCAGCATGACCAGTTCGCCCAGCCAGATCGCACTGTCGCCGACATTGGCGTGATCGGGAAAGTCGAGCAGCGCATAGCGGCTGCCCAGCGTCAGGTGCCGGCGGTAGAGGGTATCGAGCGCGGCTCGCTGCGCCGCGACGACGTCGCTCATGCCGCCAGCCTGACGTCGCCGGCGATCACGGTGCGGTAGAGCGCTTCGCAGCGGTCGAGCCAGCGATCGTGCGTGAACAGCCGCTGCACGCGGTCGCGCGGGACGTCGGGGGGAATCGCCATCGCCTCGCGCATCGCCGTGGCCAGCGCGGCGACATCGCCCGGGGGCGCGAACCGGCCGGCGTCGCCGACGACCTCGCGCGCCGCACCCATGTCGAATGCGGCGACGGGCAGGCCGCACGCCATCGCCTCTGCCGCGACCAGTCCGAACGGCTCGTCCCAACAGGGGGTGAAGACGAACAGCGAGGCGCGGCCAAGCTCCACCGCCAGGTCCTCGGCGTTGCGGTGCCCGGCATAGACGACGCCGTCGCCGAGCAGCGGCGCGACCTCTGCCCCGTAATAATCGGGGTCCTCGATGCCCCCGAACAGCGTCAGGCGGATGCCGGCGGCGCGTGCGGCCTGGGCGGCGAGATGCGGCCCCTTGTTGGGCGTGATGCGCCCGCACCAGACCGCTTCGCCATTGCCGTGCGGGCGAAAGGGCCAGCGATCGATATCGATACCGTTGTGCAGCACCGATACCTCCGCCGGTGCGCCGTTCGGCCACCACGCCTCGCGCTGCCGCGCCGAGGTGACGGTCAGATGATGGCGCGGCGACGGGCTCTGCTGCACGAACCAGTGTAGCGCGTCATAGGGGGGCACGTGCAGCGAGGTGACGGTCGGCACCGCCTCCGTCCGGCGTTGCTCCAGCGGGAAGCGGTGCAGGCTGTTGTTGTGGACGACATCGAACCCGCCCGCCGCGATCCGGTCGCACGCCGCGGCATAGCCGGCGTCGAGGTGCGCGATCAGCGGCGCCGAGCCGCGATGCTCGGCCCAGGGAAAGGTACGCTCGTAATGCTCGGCGAGCACGGGATCGATCGCAAAGCGCGGATCGCTGTCGCCCGAGGCGAACAGGACGACGTCGTGCCCGCGATCCTGCAGCCCGGCGGCGAGGTGCCAGCAATGCGCCTCCATGCCGCCTGCGAACGGCTGCGCGATACGCTGGCGGACATGCGCGAGGATGGCGATCCTCACGCGGCGACCGCCTCCGGTGCGCGGGCGGCGGCGGCTTCCAGCTCGCGCAGAACGCGCGCGGTATTGGCATAGGGCTGATGGCTCTGCTGGCCGGTGAGCGCGCGGTCGCCGTCATGGGCTTCGCGCAGGATGCGGATCGGCCGGCCAGGCGTGTCGTCGATCAGCCCCATCAGGCGGAACGCGTGCAGCCAGTGACCCATCGTCCGATAGCCCCATTTCGCCTCGAACAGCTGCGCGTTGCGGACCACGCTGTCGATATGGTGGACGGGCGGCATGTGGTGCGGGTGATATTGGTGATAGGCGAGCCCGCCCTTGATCCACGCGATCGTGACGTTCGCCTGATCCAGCGTCTTGCCGAAATCGGTATCCTCGCCGCCATAGCCGACATAGCGTTCGTCGAAGCCGCCGACGCGCAGGAAGGTTTCGCGGCGCATCGCGAAATTGAGCGACCAGAAGCAGCGATAGTCGGCACACACTTCCAGCCCCTCCGCGGGCGGACCACGGCGATCCGAGTGCCGTTCGGCGACCGCGGCGAAGCCGGGATAGGACCAGTCGCCCGCCGTAGCGCCGCCCGGCAGATACATCACCTCGCCCATCAGCAGGCCGTCGAACGTGGCGGCGAAGCCGGCGTAATCGGCGACCAGCTCCGGCGTCGGAATACAGTCCATGTCGAGGAACACGAGCACCTCGCCCTGCGCCGCGCCCGCTGCGACGTTGCGTGCCATCGCGAGCGGCAGCGCATCGGCGTCGATTCGGATCTGGCGGATGGGAAAGGGCGCGTCGGGCAGGTCGTAGAGCGTGTCCTGCATCACCGCGACGATCAGCTCGGTCGGCCGCATCGTCTGCTGCGATAGGCCGCGCACGACGTTGACGAGGTGATCGGGGCGGCCCTTCGCCAGGGTCACGACGGAGACGGAGGTCATAGGATGCGGGGCTCCAGGGAGAGGGAAGGAGTGGCGGCGAGCGGCGTCCACAACCGGTCGGCGAGCGCTTCGAGCCAGAGGGCGGCGCGGTCGGCCGGCGTGTCGTCGATCATCGCGCGCTGGCGGTCGGGGCGGTGGTCGCGCAGCGTGTCGGCCAGTGCCGCGATCCAGCCATGCGCTGACGAAGGCAGGTGCGGCCTGACGGTCGCGACGCCGGCGGCGGCGAGTGCGTCGGCCTTGCGATGCTGTTCGTCGAAATAGCGCCATTCCGGCACCGCCAGCCATGGCCGGCCCGACGCGAGGATCTGCTGGCAGGTGGTGTTGCCGGTCGAGGCGATGACGAGGTCCGCCGCCGCGATATGGTCGGCGGCATCGTCCACCCAGCCGCGATGCTCGACATTGGCGGGCTCGGTGGCGTGCCAGTCGCGCTGGACCTTGCCGATCGTGATCCAGCGTGCGGCCGGGCGCGCGCGCGCACCGACGCCGATCGGCGCCTGCGCGAAGCCATCGCCGCCGCCCCCCGACAGGACGAGGATCATCTCTTCGTCCGCGCCGATGCCGATCCGCTGCCGCGCGACCTCGCGCTCGGGCACGCGGACATCGACGCCGAGGCCGCCGGCGAAACAGGTCCGCGCGCGCAACGCTGCATCCCAGTCGGGCTGCGCGAGGTCGGCGTGGAAGGGCGCGAGCAGTCCGGCCGCGCCCTCATAAGCTGCGCGGTGGCCGGCATCGCCGCGGTCGCCGTGTTGCAGCACCTTGACGTGTGGCACCGAACAGATGCGCGACAGCTGCGCGATCTCGGCGGAGACGTCGCAGATCATCAGTGCGGGATCGGCGCTGTCGAACCACCCCGCCAGCACGGCCATCGCGCGGCGGATGCCGGGCCAGCCCAGCGGCGCGCAGTGCAACGTCTGCGGCGTCGGCACCCAGTCCATCGTCGTCGCCTCGTCGCCTGTGGCTTCGAACAACGAGGGCAGGCGGACGATGTCGACCTGCGGGGGCAGCGCGGGAAAGATGTCGTCGCGCGCGCAGAAGATCGTCATCGGTCGCGTCGGCGGCAGCGCGTTCGCGATCGCGGCGCAGCGTTCGGCATGGCCGCGACCCTGATGATGGACGAAATAGCCGAAGGGGCGCATCATGCGGCCACCGGCACGGGCAGGTCGGCCGGGGACGCATCCGCCAGCCCCAAGGTCGCCAGCCCCTCCAGCACGCCACCGGCATGATGGCGCCGCACGCGCAGCAGGCCGGGGCGTGGCGACAGATGGGCCAGCTCGCCCCCCGCATTGCCGACGACGATGGCATGACCGCACGCCGCCAGCATGTCGGCGTCGTTGCCGCTGTCCCCCGCCGCGATACAATCCGCCAGCGTCAGGCCGCGCCGGGCGGCATAGGCCGCGATCGCCTGTGCCTTGCCGCCGGTGGGGGCGAGCACGTCGATCAGGCGCCCGTGCGAGAAGATGACGCGTGCCGCCAGCCCCGCTGCCGAGAGCGCGCCGCGGATGCGGCCGGCGTCCGCTGCGCCGCCGTAGAAGCTGATCTTGTGCGGCCCCGCCGTCGCCGCCGGTTGCGCCGTCACGCCCAGCGGCGCGAGCGTTGCGGCGACGGCCTCGCGATCCCATCCTGCGTCGAGCGTGCGCGCATACTCCGCGCAGGCGCGCCAGCCGCCGGTTCCATCGGGCAGCATCAACCGGGTGCCGACATCGACGATGAAGGCATCGGGCTGCGGCAGGCGCCAGCGCTTCAGGATCATCCGCGCCGCATCGAAGCCGCGGCCGGTGGCGATGATGAAGGGCAGGGGGCTCGCCGCCCGCCACACCGCGAAGGCCCGTGCGCCCTCGACGCAGCCGGTCAGCGTATTGTCGATGTCGCAGGCGAGTAGTCGTGGTGCGGCGAGGTCGCCGTACAGCGCGCAGGTCGCGGCCGCATAGCGATGCCAGCAATACAGATCAGCACGGGTGCGCGCAGCGGTGGCAAAGGCGAGATGCCGGGTTGGATCGCCCACGATCGCGCGGATTGCCGCACCGATCGCGGCCGTATCCTCAGGATCGATCAGCACGCCATGGCCGATCGTGGCGACGATATCGGCGGGACCGCCGTTGCGCGTCGCGACCACCGGCACGCCCGCCGCCGCCGCCTCGACCAGCGTCAGACCGAAGGGTTCATGCAGCGCCGGGTTGACGAAAACCCCGCCGCGCGCCGCCCGCGCATATAGCGCCGCCACGTCATCGGCATCGTGCTGCGGCGGCAAGGCGATGCGGCCGCGCATGCCCGGCCGGTCGGCGATCGCCTGCAACTCAGCCAGCGATGCCCGCTCGTCGGCCGAGGCATAGGCATGTTGCCCGGCCAGAATGACGAGGTTCGCCTGTGCCTGTAGCGCGGGATCGTCGGCATAGGCGCGAGCGAGCGCTGCGAGGTTCTTCTTCGCGACGGGCCGCGCGATGGCGAGGATGATCGGCAGGTCCGGGCACTCGAACCAGTCGCCCAGCCGGTCGGCCAGCGTATCCGGCCCCGGCACGCAGTCGCGGCGCGGCACGCCGGGCGCGACGACGGTCACCCGGTCGCCCAGCGCAACGCCATAACCGCCGACCTGACGCGCCGCCTCTTCCTCGGTCGACACCACGATCGCTGAGGCCCCTTCGATCGCGGCGCGTTCGGCGGCGATCCGGGCGTCGAGGCCGGGGCATTCCAGGCGCTGCATCCGCTTGTCGATGCCGAGCGCGTGCGGCGTGTAGACGAAGGGGATGCCGAATCGACGCTGTGCCGCCATGGCCACGGCGGCGGCATCGGCGAAATGCGCGTGAATCACGTCGGGGCGCCGCTCTTCCCGTTCGATCATTTCGCAGAACGCCTCGGTGAAGGCGGCGAGGTCGGCGCCCAGCGCCTCCTTCTCGAGGTAGCGATGGTCTGCGGTCGCGATCCGGCGGATCGTCACCTTCGGCGCGACGACCTCCTCCGCTTGCGCGTGGACGGGATCGAGCCGTTCGTCGGAGAAGCAGCGTGTGACGATCGTCACCGCATCGACATCGGAGCGCAGCGCCTGATGGCATGCCGCATCGAGGACATAGGCGATATGGCCACCGGTATCTGCCGTCACGCCGAAATTGACGGGCGGCGCCTTCAGACAACCGCCGAGCGCCAGATGTACGATGATCACGAGCGCCCCTTTTCGCTTTATCGGGGCTCAACGACAGTTTGGTCGATTTGTATCCAGCGGGAAACACGAGAAATACTATTTAGCGCAACGACTTATTGGTTCCGTCACACCCTCTGTTTTTCGTATAGACGCAGATCAATCCGCTTCTTGCCTCATAGCGATCGGGGGCGGCGTGCGACTATTGATCCATTACTGTCTTATCGTGGCATTCGTGCTCCAGGAACGTCAATCGTCGGGGCCAAAACTGCGGCAGAATGGCGAGTTGAACGCCCGGTCAGCGCGCCGATAGACGGTCTCGGACAAACTGCGTCATACAGTGCGCCGCCTCCCAATCCTCCGGCGCTCCGCCGAAACCGCCATGGGGCATGGCTTCGAAGACATGGAGGTCTGCAGGAACCCCGGCCGACACGAGCCGGCGGTGCATGCGCACGGTGTTGGACAGGAACAGGTCGCGCGTGCCCGTCAGAAGGAAGGTCGGGGGGAAGTTGGCGACGTCACCGAACAGCGGTGACACGAGAGGGTCGCTGAGATCGGCCCCGCCCGCATAGAGCCGATTGCTCGACATCAGCGACGTCGGCAGCATCCCGTCCATGCCGGCGTTGACCACGAAACTGTCGCCACTCTCCGTCAGATCGACCTGCGGCGACAGCAGGACCAGCCCGGCCGGCGGCGGCAGGCCCTCCGCCTTCGCGCGCAGCAGCATCGCGGCGGCGAGATTGCCGCCGGCGGAGCGTCCGCCAACGACGATCCGTTCGGCCGGGTACGACCGAAGCGCAGCACGATAGGTCGCCAGGCCATCGTCGAGGCCCGCCGGGAAGGGGTGTTCGGGCGGCAGGCGATAGTCGACGCTCCAGACGCGTAAGCCCAATTGATCGGCCAGCGTTCGCGCGCCGTGCCGACACCCCTCGCCACCACCGAAGACCAGCGCACCGCCGTGCAGGTCGATGTACACAGCGTCCTCGGCGATCGGCGCAGCGGGCGTGGCGACATGGACGACCGCATCGTCGCACCGGATCGTCTCGACCGCGGCGGTGGGCGCGTCCGAGGCCGCGGCCAGCATGCGCGCATAATGGGCATCGACCGATGCCTTGACTGCCTGCCACCCCGCCACGTCGTCATGGTCCGGCATCGTGAAATGCGCGTTGACCGGCACGCCGTCCGCGTCGATCAGCCGCTCCAGCGCCGCCTGCGCCTCGGGGCTGATCGAGTTGGGCGACGGAATGTCTCGCGGCGTCAGCCGGATCGAACGTGGGCGTGCGGTCATGGGGCGGTCCAGCGGCTTCGGCCCCTGCCGGTCGGTCCGGCGGCGGGCGGGCAGGGGCGCGTGTGGACGTCCGTCCGGCGTATGTCGAGGGCGGGGCTCGAACGCCGTGCACGCTTACCTCATGCCTGCCGGTCGCGGATCAGCGTCGCGACGACCGACGGATCGGCGAGCGTCGAGGTGTCGCCGATCGTGTCGATCGCGCCTTCCGCGATCTTGCGCAGGATGCGGCGCATGATCTTGCCGGAGCGGGTCTTGGGCAAAGCGGGGGCGAACTGGATCGCGTCGGGCGTCGCGACCGGGCCGATCTGTCGCCGGACCCAGGCGCGCAAGGTGCCGCGCAACGCCTCGTCCTCCGTCGCGTCCGCGTGGAGCGTGACGAAGGCGTAGATGCCCTGGCCCTTCACGTCGTGCGGCATGCCGACGACGGCAGCCTCCGCGACGCTGGGATGGGCAACGAGCGCGCTCTCGATTTCCGCGGTGCCGAGGCGGTGGCCGCTGACGTTGATGACGTCGTCGACGCGGCCGGTGATCCAATAATCGCCGTCCGCATCGCGGCGGCAGCCGTCGCCGGTGAAATATTTGCCCGGATAGGTGGTGAAATAGGTCTGGATGAAGCGGTCGTGATCGCCCCACACCGATCGCATTTGGCCGGGCCAGCTATCGGTAAGGACCAGATTGCCCTCCGCCGCACCGTGCAGGACACCGCCCTCGGCGTCGACCAGCTCCACCTGGACGCCGGGCAGCGGCTTCGTCGCGGCACCGGGCTTGGGATCGGGCGTGTGGGGCAGGGGACAGATCAGCACGCCGCCCGTCTCGGTCTGCCACCAGGTGTCGACGATCGGGCAGCGGCCGTCGCCGACGACGCGGTGATACCAGGCCCAGGCCTCCGGATTGATCGGTTCGCCGACGCTGCCGAGCAGGCGCAGGCTGGTGCGGCGGTGGCGGGTGACGTGATCGTCGCCTTCGCGCATCAGCGCCCGGATCGCGGTCGGCGCGGTGTAGAGCACGCTTACCCCGAGCCGGTCGACCGTATCCCAAAGCCGCCCGTGGTCGGGATAATTGGGCACGCCGTCGAACATCACCGTCGTCGCACCGTTGGCGAGCGGACCATAGACGACATAGCTGTGCCCGGTGACCCAGCCGATGTCGGCGGTACACCAGAAGACGTCACCGTCGCGGTGGTCGAAGACGTCGCGGAACGTCTTGGCGACCCACAGCAGATAGCCGGCGGTCGTGTGGAGCACGCCCTTGGGCTTGCCCGTCGATCCGCTGGTGTAGAGGATGAACAACGGGTCCTCGGCCTCCATCGCCACCGGCGGGCAGTCGGGCGAGGCGTCGGCGATCGCCGCGTCCAGCCACAGATCGCGGCTAGGCGTCATCGCGATATCGCCACCGGTGCGGCGCAGGACCAGCACATGCTCGACCGAGGGGCAGGCGCTGAGCGCGGCATCGACATTGGCCTTCAGCGGAATGCGACGGCCGCCGCGGCAGCCTTCGTCGGCGGTAATGACCAGTTTCGATCCGCAATCGCGGATCCGGTCGGCGAGCGCGTCGGAGGAAAAGCCGCCGAACACGATCGAATGGATCGCGCCGATCCGCGTACAGGCGAGCATCGCCGCCGCCGCATCGGGCACCATCGGCAGGTAGAGCGTCACGCGGTCACCGCGTCCGACGCCAAGCGACGTCAGCACATTCGCCATCCGGCAGACGCGATCGTGCAAGGCGCGATAGGTGATGCGCGCGCTTTCGCCGGGTTCGTCGCCTTCCCACAGGATCGCGACCTGATCGCCCCGCGTCGCCAGATGCCGGTCGAGGCAATTGGCCGATACGTTGATCTGGCCGCCGTCGAACCAGCGGATCCGGAAATCGTCGGCCGCGAAGGACACGTCCTTCACCGTATCGAACGGCCGCATCCAGTCGAGCTGTGCGGCCTGATCGCGCCAATAGGCATCGGGCGTCTCGATCGCGGCGCGGCACTGGTGCGCATACTCGGCAGGGCCGATGCCGCCGGAACGTGCAGGGGTCGCTGGAACGATATCGCGCATGAGGCGGCCTTTCGTGACGCGGGCTGCGCATCCGGCGGGAATGCACAGCCCGTCGATGCGGTGGGATCAGAAGAACAGGATCGCGCCGAGCGCCAAGGCGTCGGAGCTCGCGTCATTGCCGTTGTGCGCGCGCGACATGGTGTGGGTGTATTCGCCGATCAGCGTCACCCAGCTGTTCAGGCCATAGCGCGTCTGGCCGACCCAGCTCGCGTTGCGGCGGACGAGGGCGGAGATCGCCTCACCCTGGGCGCGCGACAGGTAGCTCGCGCCATAGCTCGCCCCCAGCGTCAGCTTGCCGATGCCGTAGGTGCCCTGGACGTAGTAGCCGTTGCTGTCGCGCTTGCGGCCGAGCGCATCGGTCGACAGCAGGAACAGGCCGATCGTGCCGACGCCGGTGCCGGTGTAATAATAGCCGGTCAGGCTTGCCGAACCGTAGGACAGTTTGGCGCCGGCATCGATCGCGCGGCCAGTATAGGCCGGCAAGCCGCCGATCGCGTCATGGCCCTGGATCAGCCCGCTGACCCACAGATGCGCACCGAGGCCTCCTTCGGTCGGCACGAGGTCGTAGGTCGCCTTGGCCTGGAAGCCGATCGTCTCGTTCGTCTCGGTGCGGCCGATCGTGGTGAGTGGCTGGAAGATGCCTGCCGCGAACTGGAAGCCGCCGAACTTGGGCGAGGCATAGGTGATCTGTGGCTGGAAGTCGGTGTAGATATACCCCAGCCCGATCCGGCCGAGCGACGTATTGGACGGCGCGGCATTGCCCGCGGCGGTGCCGACCGACAGCAATGTGATGTCGTTCAGGATCGCATCCGACCCGAACAGGCCGATATCGCGGCCGATCTTGATCTCGCCGAAGCCACTGCGACCGAACGTCAGATAGGTCTGGCGGAAATCGATGCCGGAGGTTTGCAGCGCCTGGGGGGCGCCCGCGCCGTTCGCGCCGGAATTGCCCAGGCTGGAATTGATGCCGGGATACATGCCGAAATGCGCGCCGACGTCCCAGCCGCCTTGGGTCGTCGAAACGTCGACCTTCAGGAAGCCGGGCAACAGCCCGTTGCGGATCGCCGACGTGTCGTTGCCGACGCTGGCGAGCCCGCCCGCGACGGTGTTCGCCGGCGTCGCCGCATCGGCGCTGTCATGGACGTAGAAGCCGTTGACGGAGCCGGAGAACTTCAGCGCGACATCGCCGATCATCAGCCCGACGCCGCTGTCCGCCATGCGCACCAGCTTCTTGTCGTCGAGCCGTTCGGCGGCGGCCTGCTGCGGCGCCTCTGCGGTGTTGGCGGCGGGGACGGGGCTGGGTTGTGCCGTCTTGCGGGCGAGCAGCGCCTGATATTCGTCCTCGGTCAGGATTCCCTTTTCCTTCAGCTTCAGCAGCAGCCCGTCGGTCGCATCCTGCGCCGCGGCGGGCGTGGCGATGGCGATGGATGCGAGGGCGACGGCGCCCAGCAGGCGGGCAACGGCTTTCATGCTAATCCTCCCCTGTTCGGCCCGTGGTCTCGGGCTCGTGTCGGCAAGGCTGATGGAGACGGGCGCGGCGCGGTATTGGACTTTCGATCCCGGACCAAAGTGGGATGGCGCGGCGATGACCCCGCCTTCCCTACCGCACGACCCCTAGCGGACGACGACGCCCCAGGGTGCGCGGCCGACCGGGACCGTGGCGACGGCCTTGGCACTGGCGAGATCGACGACGGTGACCGTGTCGGACAGGCCGTCGCTGGAAATGGCGCGGCGTCCATCCGGCGTGATCGCAACGCCCCACACGCGCGGGCCGACGGGAACGATGGCGCGCGTCTTGCGCGTCGCGGTGTCGACGATCGCGATCGCATTGCCGCGACCCAGAGCGATCACCGCCTGTCGCGCATCGGGGGTGAAGCGGATCTGCACGGGCATGACCTTCTCGGGAGCGATGCCCGGCACGGTGAAGTGCAACGTGTCGATCACTTGGCGGCTGGCGACGTCGATCACCGCCACGCTGTTGCCCAGCTCCGCCGACACCCACAGTTGCTTGCCGTCCGCAGTGAATTCGGCGTGGCGCGGCCGGTCGCCCGTCGGCGTGGTCGCCACCACCTCGCGCCGCGCGATGTCGATCCAGTGGACCGCATTGTCCGTTTCGGAGGTGGAGACCGCGAACCGTCCGTCGGGGCTGACCGCCATCCCTTCGGGCTCGACGCCGACGACGACCTGGAACGCGACCTTGCGGCCCGGCACGTCGATCGCGGTCACCGTCGCATCGCGTTCGTTCGAGGCGAACAGCAAGGTGCCGTCCGGCGACAGCGCGAAGGTTTCGGGATCCTCCCCCGACGGCAGGTTGGCGACGACCTTGCCCGATGCCAGATCGACCACCTGCACGGCGTTTTCGTCGCTGGCGCAGACGTACAATTGCTTGCCGTCACGCGACAGGACGATGCCGCGCGGGCGTCGGCCGACGGGCCAGGTCGCGGTGACCTTGAGCGTGGCGGCGTCGATGACGCTGATCGTATTGGCGCGCTCGTTCGAGACATAGATCGTCTCGGCGGTAGCGGGAGCGAGGGGGGCGGCGAGGGCCGCAATGAGGAGCAGGGATCGCATGACCGCATCCTAGCCCATCCCGGCGCGCCGCCCCTTCGTACCAAAGTCCAATAAGTCCCGATGCTTCGCCGCGGTTAGGGTCTCTGCCGAGCCGCCGTCAGGGCGGCGGGAGAGGATGATGCCGGTGAAGGGTTCGCGTATCGCATTCGTCTGTTCGGCACTGATCGCGGCGTCGTCGATCGGCTATAACGTGTTCGCGCATGGCAACGTCACGCCGCAGGCGGTCGACACCAGCAAGCTGCCCGACATCAAGCCCGACAACACGACATGGGTGACGAAGAACCCCTATCGCGACGACCCTCAGGTCTATGCGATGGCCAAGAAGATCGGCGAGAGCGCCTATGGCGGCAATTGCGCCCGCTGCCACGGGCTCGATGCGATCTCGGGCGGCATCGCCCCCGATCTGCGCTACCTCGACAAGGGCGAGGCCGGCGACGAATGGTTCATCCAGCGGTTCCAGCACGGCTCGTCGCGCGACGGCAAGGTCTATATGCCGCCGATGGGCGATGCGCTGGGGCAGAAGGCCGGCTGGGCGATCCGCTCCTGGCTCGACACGAAGCACGAGGAATGAGCGGGGCGTCCTGCCGCGCACCCACCCGCCGCGCGATGATCGCGGGCGCACTCGCGGCGGCCTTCGCCCCCGTCGGAGCGATGGCACGGGGGCTCGACACGATCACCGCGGCGGGTGTCGTGCGCATCGCGGTCTATCGCGATTTCGAACCTTGGTCGTGGAAGGGCGCCGATGGCACCGTCATGGGCATCGACGTCGACCTCGGCCGTGCGATCGCCAAGGCTTTGGGGGTGCGCGCGGAGATCGTCGACTTTCTGGCCGACGAGGATGTCGGCGACGATCTGCGCAACATGGTGTGGCGGGGCTCCTTGGTCGGCGGACAGACGTGCGACATCATGATGCACGTGCCGGTGGACCGGCAGCTGGCCCGCGCCAACGACCGCGCGGTGATCGGCGCGCCTTATTATCGCGAGGGCTTCCTGATGGCCTGCGGGGTCGACACCGATTGCGAGGTCGCCCCCGCCGCCTTGAAGGGCAAGCGGCTGGTGGCCGAGCTGGACAGCGTGCCCGACTTCTACTTTTCGGGCAGCTTCGGCGGCGTGTTGCGCACCGACACGCGCCATTTGATGAGCGGCTCGGCGGCGGTCGATGCGGTCAAGACAGGAGAAGCGGATGTCGTGCTCGCGACACGCGCGCAGATCGAGCATGCGCTCGCGGCTGGCGCGCCGCGGGTGAAGACGCGCAAGGGGCCTCTGCCGGCGCTGCCCAGCGCAGGCTGGGACGTGGGCCTGGCGGTGAAGGACGACAGCCGCGACCTCGCCGACCGGCTCGACCGGATCGTCGCCGGCCTGCGTAGCGACGGCACCGTCGCGGCGATCCTCGCCCACCACGGCGTCAGCGACCGCGCGCCGCTGGCGACTTGATCCAAGGTCCAATGCCACCGACGCGGATCCCGGATTAGGCTCGGCGTCATCAACCAAGGTCGCATGGACGGCCGAACGGAGGGGAGACGAGAGCGATGAAGACCATGGCGACCCGGTGCGCGATGCTGCTGGCCGGCACGATGCTGGCGACGGCGGTGACTGCGACCGAACCGCGCGCAGCCATCACGGCGGCCGCCACGACCCCGCCCGCCGCCGCCCCGGCTGCCGCTCCTGCCCCTGCTGCGGGTGCAGGGCCGACAGATGCGGACCTGATGAACGATGCGGCGACCCCCGGCGACGTCCTGACCTATGGCATGGGGCCGCGTGCGCAGCGGTTCAGCACGCTGACGCAGGTCAACGCCGCCAATGTTGCGCGCCTGGTCCCCGCTTTCTCCGCCAGCCTGGGCGGTGAGAAGCAGCGCGGGCAGGAAGCGCAGCCGATCGTCTATGACGGCGTGATCTACGTCACCGGCAGCTACAGCCGCCTGTTCGCGTTCGACGCGCGTTCGGGCGAGGAACTGTGGCAGTATGACGCGCGCCTGCCCGACGGGATCATGCCGTGCTGCGACGTCGTCAATCGCGGCGCCGCCATCTATGGCGACAAGATCATCTTCGGCACGCTCGATGCCCACATGGTCGCGCTGAACCGCAAGACCGGCAAGGTCATCTGGAACAAGACTTTGGCCCCCTATGACGCGGGCTACAGCTTCACCGCCGCGCCGATGATCGTGAAGGGCAAGGTGATCTACGGTAATTCCGGCGGCGAATTCGGCATCGTCGGCAAGGTCGAAGCGCGCGACGTCAACACCGGCGAGCTAATCTGGTCGCGTCCGACGATCGAGGGCCATATGGGCCAGCTGAACGGCAAGGATTCGACCATGACCGGCAAGCTCAATGCGAGCTGGCAGGGCGATCAGTGGAAGAACGGCGGCGGCGCGACCTGGCTGGGCGGCACCTACGATCCCGATACCAACCTGATCTACATGGGCACCGGCAATCCCGCGCCGTGGAACAGCCATCTGCGGCCCGGCAACAACCTCTATACCTCGTCGACGCTGGCGATCGATCCCGACACGGGCGAGATCAAATGGCATTACCAGACGACCCCGCATGACGGCTGGGACTTCGACGGCGTCAACGAATTCATTCCGTTTGATATGGACGGGCGGAAGCTGGGGGCGAAGGCCGATCGCAACGGCTATTTCTTCGTGCTCGACCGGACGAACGGTAAGTTCGTCTCCGCCAATCGCTTCGTCTCGCGCACCGACTGGGCGACCGGCTTCACCAAGGACGGCAAGCCGATTTACGATCCCGCCAAGCGCCCGCCCGCGCCCAGCGCCGAAAAGGGCGCCAGCGTGTTCGCCGCGCCCAGCTTCCTCGGCGGCAAGAACTGGATGCCGATGGCGTACAGCCAGCAGACCGGCATGTTCTACATCCCCTCCAACGAATGGGGCATGGACATCTGGAACGAGCCGATCGCCTATAAGAAGGGCGCGGCCTATCTGGGTGCCGGCTTCACGATCAAGCCGCTGAACCCCGACTATATCGGCGTGCTGCGTGCGATGGACCCCAAGACGGGCAAGATCGCGTGGGAATACAGGAACAAGGCGCCGTTGTGGGGCGGTGTACTGACCACCGCCGGCAATCTGGTCTTCACCGGCACGCCCGAGGGCTATTTGAAGGCGTTCGACGCCAAGACTGGCAAGGAGCTGTGGAAGTTCAACACCGGCTCCGGCGTCGTCGGCAGCCCGGTGACGTGGGAGCAGGACGGCGAGCAATATGTCGCGGTCATGAGCGGCTGGGGCGGCGCGGTGCCGCTGTGGGGCGGCGAGGTCGCGAAGGCGGTGCAGCATATCAACCAGGGCGGCGCGCTCTGGGTCTTCAAGCTGCCCAAGGCATGATCGGTTCGCAGGGGGCGTCGCCGGTCGCGGCGCCCTCTTCGCATCCGATCGCACTTATATTACAATCGTCTGCGGGGAGAGGGGGCGTGGAACGAGTCCTGATCGCGGACGATCATCCGCTGGTGCGTGACGGCTTGCGTACCGTCATTTCGGTCGCCTTCGACCAGGCCGACCTGTTCGAGGCATCATCGGTCGCCGAGGCGGTCGAGATCGTCGATCGCGAGGGTGATTTCGACCTCGTCCTGCTCGATCTCAACATGCCCGATGCGCGCGGCTTTTCCGGGCTGACGATGCTGCGCGACCGGTTTCCGTCGCTGCCCATCGTGCTCGTGTCCGCCGCGGCGGATAGCCAGGTCGTCAACGGCGCGATCGCCAACGGTGCCGCCGGGTTCATCCCCAAATCGCTGAAGCGCAGCCAGATCGTCGCGGCGATCCAGTCGATCCTGTCGGGCAACGTCTATATCCCCGACGATTTCGCCGCCCCGTCGGATGCCGAGGCGGAGATCGAGGGCATCCGCCGCCGGATCGGCACGCTGACGCCGCAGCAGCGCGTGGTGCTGGGGCTGGTCGTCGCAGGCAAGCTCAACAAGCAGATCGCCTATGAGCTCGACGTGTCGATGACGACGGTGAAGGCGCATGTCTCCGCCATCCTGTCGAAACTGAACGTCTACAGCCGCACGCAGGCGGTGATCCTGGCGAACAAGGTCGGGCTAGGGCGCTAGCGAACGCTGGCGAGCAGCGCCCGCAGTTGCGCGGGCTTCACCGGTTTCTGCAGGACGTGGAGCCCGGCGGCGAGCAGCTGTTCGCGCAGATCGGGCATACGGTCCGCCGTGATGATCGCCGCGGGCACCTTCGCGCCGATATCCTCGCGCAGCGTCGCGACCGCCGCATCGCCCAGCGTGTCCGACCCCAGATGATAGTCCGCGAGGATGACGTCCGGCCGTAGCCGAGACCGGCGGACGATCGCGCGCGCATCCTCCAGCGTCGCCGCGGTGCGCACCCGCACACCCCAGCCGCCCAGCATCGCCTGCATGCCGGCGAGGATCGATTCCTCATTGTCGAGCACGAGCACGGTCGACACGCCCAGCCCGCGTGCCGGCGCCGCGCTGGCTGTGGCGCCCGCCACACCCGTCGCGGCGAGGGGGGCTTCGATCGAGAAGATCGCCCCTGCGCCGAGCGCGCTATCCACGCGCACCGGGTGGCCGAGCATGCGGCTGGCGCGCTGCACGATGGCGAGGCCCAATCCGATGCCCTGCGACGCGCCCGTGTTGAGCCGGCGGAATTCGTCGAAGATCTCGGCATGATGCGACGGATCGATGCCGGGACCGGTATCGGCGACGGTGATCGCGACCGATCGCCCCTCGGCTCGCGCGGTCATGGTGATGCTGCCCCGCTCGGTATAGCGCACGGCGTTGGACAGGAAGTTCTGCAACACGCGCCGCAGCAGCCGCCGGTCGGAATGCACCCATAGCCGCGTCGGCACGACGTTCAGCGTCAGCCCCCGCTCGGCGGCCACGACCGCGAATTCGGCGCGCAACGCGGTGAACATCTCGTCGAGCGGGACATCGCCGAGGTCCGGGGTGATCGCGCCGGCATCGAGCTTGGAGATTTCGAGCAACGCCTCCAGCAGGCCTTCGATCGAATCGAGCGCCGATGCCGCCTGGTCGACGATCTTGCGATTGCTCTCGGCAAGGCGGCGGCCGGCCAGTGCGGAGACGAACAGGCGCGCGGCGTTCAGCGGTTGCAGCAGATCGTGGCTGGCGGCGGCGAGGAACCGCGTCTTCGATAGATTGGCCTGTTCCGCCGCCATCTTGGCCGCGCGCATCGCCAGCTCGGCCGCCTGCCGTTCGCGCACCTCCTGTTCCAGCTCACGCGTCCGCGCGGCGACCCGCTGTTCGAGGGCATCGGCGGTTTTCAGCCGTTCGGTGACGTCGTCGAAGCTCATCACCATGCCGCCGTCGGCCATCGGCTGGCGACGGATTTCGATCGAGCGGCCATCCGCCAGGCGGCGGATGGCGACGATCTCCTGCGTCGTCTCGGTGGGATCACTGCCCTGCGTATCGACCCAGCCCAGCGTGTCGGCGGCATCGGCGCGCGGCAGCTTCGTCTTGCACCATTTGACGAGCGCGGCGTGATCGGAGATGCGCTGCCGCATCCGCTGCGGCGCCAGATCGAGCAGGGTCAGCAGCGGATCGTTCCAGGCGAGCAGCGAGCGATCGGGGGCGAACAGGCACACGCCCTGCGGCATGGCGTCCAGCGTTCCCTGCAACACCACCGCGCGCTCGGCCAGCTCGCGTGCCCGTTGCCGTGCATCCTCCGCCTTGATGTCGGTGATGTCGGTGTAGACGCCGACGATCCCGCCTTCGCTGGTGCGCTGTTCGTTGACCTGGATCCAGCGCCCGTCGGCGAGCAGGATCACCTGCCCGCCATCGGCGACCTGATGGCGGCCGACGCGCTCGGACACCCAGCGCGCCGGCGAGACGAGCGGGCCGAGCGTCGATCCCACCTCGCAGATCGCACCGGCGATCTCGTCGAAGGCGACGCCCGGCTGGATGCGATCGGCGATCGTCGGCCACAGCGACAGATAGGTGCGGTTGCACAGCACCAGCCGATCGTCGGTGTCGAAGATGGCGAAGCCCTCGTCGAGCGCCTCGATCGCATCGCCCAGTCGCCGCCGTGCGGCATCGGCGGCATCGCGGGCGTGGGCGAGCGCGGCATTGCTCGCCGCCAGGTCGTCGAGTGCGCGTTCCAGATCGGCGGTGCGTTCGCGGACCTTGCTCTCCAGCGCGATCGCGGTTTCGAACACCGAAAAGGCGTTGCCCTGCAGGTCGGTCGAGCGTTCGACCCGGTCCATCAGCGACCGATTGATCCGCTCCAGCTTCGCGATCCGCGCCTCCAGCGCGGCGACGTGCGCGGCGTCGTCTCGCTGGCCGGTCATGGCCGCCCGATCGCCAGACCGGCGAAGGTCTGGTTGACGTGCAGCGCACGGAATTGCTCGCCATAGGTGTTGAAGCCGATGACGCCGCGTCGTGCGTAGAGGTCGGACACCGGTGTGCGCAGCTGACGCTGCGCGATCTCGACCGAATTGAGCACGCAATCGAAGCCGAGGATGCGATCGACGCCGCCGATGTCGCTGTCGAGCCGGTCGAACAACGCCTCCAGCCGGCCAACGATATCGTCGGCCTCGCCCAGCGTCAGCACGATCCCCTCGTCGATCGCGCAATAGAAGGTGAGGCTGCCGTCCGGGTTGGCGGACTGGATCGAGCGGACGTAATATTCGCCGCCCGCCCGCACCATCAGCGGGTGCGCCGCGAATACCGGCAGGCCGAGCTGATCGACCTGTGTCCCGACCAGCCGGGCATATTCCTCCGCGGCAGGCTCGGCGTTGATTTCATGGACGATGCGCCGTGTCGTGTCCGCGGCGGTGATCACCATCTTCACCTCGCCCGGCCGATAATGCTGCGCGCGGAACACGGTCATCGGCCGCGCAGTCGACAGGATCGCGATCACCGCGGCGTCGCGGCGAAACGCGCCGTCGTACAGGACGAAGGTCTCGCGGAAATCGAGGCCGTCGCCCGACGACCCACCGATCAGCGGCACGTCGCCCAGCGCATCCTGCAACGTCAGCGTCAGCATCTCTTCGCGGTGCGACAGGCCGTCGACCAGGAAGATCGCCGCATGATTGACGCGTCCGCCGAAATGCCGCGTCTCCTCGGTCGCCTGGGCCACCATCGACCGGACGCGCCGCTGCGCATCGCCGCCGTCGAAATGGTCGAGATCGGTGAAGCAGGTCGCGGTCAGGCGAAAGTCGCTGGCGGGGAAACCGATCGCGGTCAGCGTTCCTTCGCCCATACCGTCGGGGGTCAGTTCGCCCGACGACGTGCAGCCGACGATCGTCAGCCCCTCGCTGCGGCTGGCGATCGACTGCGCCAGCGCGTCCAGCGGATACCGGCTCGAACAGAATAGCAGGATGCCCGACAGTTCCGGCACGTCGAGCTGCCGGAACAGCGCGCGGATCGCCAGTTCGGGATCGTGTTCGCGCGTCGCGGCGACGCGAAGGTGGGACGAGGTGGGCACGGCGGCGATGATGGCAGCGGAGCGGGCGGCCGTCACGTATCATCTCCGCGCGGCGGTGGGCCGGCGGCGTCCAGTGCGTCGACCTCGGCATCGGTGAACACACGGCTGCGCACGATGAAGCGCAGGCCGTCGGGGCCTTCCAGCGAAAAGCCGGCGCCGCGACCGGGGACGACGTCGATCGTGATCTGGGTGTGGCGCCAATAGTCGAACTGCGCCGCGCCGATCCACACGGGGATGGCGGCGTAGTCCGGCCCGACGGTGCCGAGCAGGATGTCCTGCCCGCCGACGCGGAACTCGCCCGCCGGATAGCACATCGGCGCGGAGCCATCGCAGCAGCCGCCCGACTGATGGAACATCAGCGCCCCGTGCCGGCGGGTCAGATCCGCCATGACCGCATCGGCGGCGGCGGTGGACAGGACGCGCGGCGGAACGGTCATCGGCGGGGCCTTCGCAGACAAGGACGGCGACCCTCGCGAAGAGGGCCGCCGCTGTAGGATGCGGGGGTGGGTGGAAGAGTGGGCAGACAGTCCCCCGCGGTGGCAAGGATCAGAAGAAACCCAGCGCCTTGGGGCTGTAGCTGACCAGCAGGTTCTTGGTCTGCTGATAATGGTCCAGCATCATCTTGTGCGTTTCGCGGCCGATGCCCGACTGTTTGTAGCCGCCAAACGCGGCATGGGCGGGATAGGCGTGGTAGCAATTGGTCCAGACGCGTCCCGCCTGGATCGTCCGGCCGGCACGATAGGCGGTCGTCCCGTCGCGCGACCATACCCCGGCGCCCAGCCCGTAGAGCGTGTCGTTGGCGATCGCCATCGCATCGTCGAAGTCCTTGAAGGTGGTCACCGCGACGACGGGGCCGAAGATTTCCTCCTGGAACACGCGCATCTTGTTGTGCCCTTCCAGGATCGTCGGCGTGACGTAATAGCCTGCGTCCAGTTCGCCGCCGAGCTGCGCGCGGGTGCCGCCGGTCAGCACCTTCGCCCCCTCCGCCTTGCCGATGTCGATGTACGACAGGATCTTTTCGAGCTGGTCGTTCGAGGCCTGCGCACCGATCATCGTCGATGCGTCCAGCGGGCTGCCCTGCTTGATCGCCTGTACCCGTGCGATCGCCTTTTCCATGAAGCGGTCGTAGATCGATTCGTGGATCAGCGCGCGGCTGGGGCAGGTACACACCTCACCCTGGTTGAGCGCGAACAAGGCGAAGCCTTCCAGCGCCTTGTCCAGATAATCGTCGTGCGCGGTCATCACGTCGGCGAAGAAGATGTTGGGGCTCTTGCCGCCCAGCTCCAGCGTGACGGGGATCAGGTTTTCGGTCGCATATTGCATGATCAGGCGGCCGGTCGTCGTTTCGCCGGTGAAGGCGATCTTGGCGATCCGCTTGTTCTGCGCCAGCGGCTTGCCTGCCTCGACACCGAAGCCGTTGACGACGTTGAGCACGCCCGGCGGCAGCAGGTCGCCGATCACGTCCATCAGCACCATGATCGACATCGGCGTCTGTTCGGCGGGTTTCAGCACCACGCAATTGCCCGCGGCGAGCGCCGGCGCGAGCTTCCACACCGCCATCAGCAGCGGGAAATTCCAGGGAATGATCTGGCCGACGACGCCCAGCGGTTCGTGGAAGTGATAGGCGACGGTGTCGTGGTCGATCTCGGCGATTGACCCTTCCTGCGCGCGCAGGCAGCCGGCGAAATAGCGAAAATGATCGATCGCCAGCGGCAGGTCGGCGGCGGTGGTCTCGCGGATCGGCTTGCCGTTGTCGATCGTCTCGACCAGCGCCAGCAGCGACAGCCGTTCCTCCATCCGGTCGGCGATCTTGAGCAGGATGCGCGAGCGCTCGGTCGCGCTCATCCGGCCCCAGGCGTCTTTCGCCTTGTGCGCGGCGTCGAGCGCCAGTTCGATGTCCTCGGCGGTGCCGCGCGCGACCGAGCAGACGGTCTTGCCGGTGACGGGCGAGGGGTTGTCGAAATACTGGCCCCGCACCGGCGCCACCCAGTCGCCGCCGATGAAATTGTCGTAGCGCGGGCGGATCGCGATCTGCCCTTTCAGCTCGTCAAGCGCCTGTTGCAGCATGGGTCGTCTCCTAGGGGTCGCGCGCCGGCGGTCCTGCCGGTTCGGTCTCGTTGCGATGCCCCACTGTCTGCCTGCGGGGCGCCCTGCGCCATTGCACCAAAGGGCAATTGCCGCTGGCGGCGCGATGCGGGCACCCCGGCCGCATTCGGCGTCGGTCCCTGACGGCGCGTACGGGAGAGGAATGTCACCATGTTGAAGCTCGCCATCGTCGGCGCCGCCGCCGTCGCCACCCTCGCCGCTGCCGCGCCGGCCGCCGCGCGCGACATCGTCGTGCAGATGAAGAACGTCGGTACGGGCGGATCGATGGTGTTCGAACCAGCCTTCATCAAAGCGCAGCCGGGCGACACCATCCACTTCAAGCCGACCGACCCCAGCCACAATGCAGAGACGATCCCGACGATCCTGCCTGCCGGCGTCGCGCCGTCCAAGGGTCAGATGAACAAGGAATTCGTACTGCCGGTCACCGTGCCGGGGCTGTACGGCATCAAGTGCATGCCGCACTTTTCGATGGGCATGGTCGCGCTGGTGCAAGTGGGCAACGGCCCGTCCGCCAATCTCGCCGCCGCGCGGGCCGTGAAGCTGCCGCCGTTCGCCGCCAAGCGGATGACGCCGATGCTGGCGCAGGCCAAGTGAGCGCGCGGGAGGAAACGCCGATGTCTGCCGCGCTGATGGTCGCCTATCCCGCCGACGGGGGCGCCGCCTTCGATCGCGAATATTATGTCGCGACGCACCTGCCGCTCGTCCGGCACGCGCTGACGCCGCACGGGCTGACCGGTGTTGCGGGCTATTTCCCCGATCACGTGGGCGACATGCTCGCGGTCGCCATCCTGACCTTCACCGATGCCGCGTCGCGTGACGCGGCGCTGGCGTCGCGCGAGGCGGCGCCGGTGTTCGCCGACATCGCCAATTTCACGACCGCAACGCCGATCCCGATGCCGATGACGGTCGCCTGACGTCGGGGCGGGCCGGGGTTACCCGGTCCGCAGCGTCAGCCCCACCCACACGGTCCGCGGCGTCGCACGCTCGACGATCGCATTGCCGCTGATCCCCGTTTCGACCCGCGCATCGAAGACGTTCTCCGCGCGCAGCTCGACCCCCAGCGTGCGCGTGAGCGGCAAGGCGGCATAGCCGTCCAGCGTCGTCGCCGGCGCGAGCGAGCGGCTGTTCTGGTCGTCCTCGAACTGGCGGGCGGCGTGCCGCAGCGTCGTCGAGATCGCCGCGCCGCCCTTGCGCCAGCCGAGCGTAGCGGACGTCAGGTCGCGCGGCGTCTGCGCGGGCCGCAACCCGTCGAGCGCTGCCGCAGCGCCGCTGGCGACGACGCGGGGATCGACATGCGACCAGGACGCCTGGGCGAACGCCGGCCCGCTCTGCCAGCGGGCGTCCAGCTCCAGGCCGGTCGAGCGAATCGCATCCAGATTGCGGCGAACGCGGTAGATGCCGTTCGCGGCGACGAAGCCGACGCCGGGGAAGGTGCCGGGCCCGCGCCCAGCCGTAACGTTGGCGATCGCGCCGTCCAGCCGGTTCCAGAACACGGTCGCGGCGAATGAGATGCCGGCACCCGGCGCCAGCGTGACGCCGCCGTCGATCCCGCTCAACCGTTCGGGCTTTAGCGCGGCATTGGCGGCGACCGCATCGGCGCCGACGCGGAACGGCCGGTACAGCTCGTTGAGCGTCGGCAGGCGCCAGCCGCGATAGGCGGACGCGCGCAGCGTCACCGGCGCGACCGGCGTGACGGCAATACCGGCCCGTCCGGTCCATTCCGTCCCCCGCCGCTCCGGAAAGATGGCGTTGGTCAGCGGCGCGCCGGTGGCAATCACCGCCTCGCGCAGCGCGCCGTCCGTCAGCCGCCAGCGATCCACCCGCCCGCCGAGTGTCAGTGTCGCGGGTCCGGCGGTCAGGCTCGCGTCCGTGAACAGGCCATAGGTCAGCGCAGTGCCGCCCGCCACGCGCCGCCGCGTGGGCAGCGCGTTGACGTAGGTGTACAGCTCCTGCGTCTGCCCGGAGACGCGTCGCACGTCGGCGCCGAGCCGCAGATCGCGGCCTTCGCCGACCGGGGGCTTCACTTCGATGCGGCCGCCGGTGCCGGTGGCGGGCGTGTTATATTGGTCGAGCGTCTGCGTTGCGGTCGTCCGGGCGGCATCGACGCTGGCGAATTGCGACGCGAAGGCGCGCGTCTGTAGATAGGCGAGCGCGGACCAGCCCCAGTCGCCGCGCCCGATCAGGCGGACGCTGGCGTCGGCGCCCTGGCTGCGGTTGCGGGTGAAGGCCGTGCCGCGTTCGCGCGTGTCGGTGAAGCCCGACAGGTTGGTCTGCAATTCGGTCTGTCCACCGAGCGCGACCACGCTGCGTGCCGCGGCGGAAAACTGCTCGAACGGTGCTGCGCGATCGGCGGGGCCGCGGCTCTCCGCGACGGTCGGCACGAAGCCGTCTCCGCGATCATAGGCGGCGGACAGCGTGGCGAAGCCGCCGTCACGGCGCAGCAGACCCGATGCGGCAGCGGATAGCGACCGGCGGCTGCCGTACGCGAGGTCTGCGGCAAGCGTAGGCTGATCGGCGGGATCGGCGCTGTCGATCTCGATCGTGCCGGCGAGCGCGCCGGGCCCGAAATAGCCGCTGCCGCCACCACGCGTCACGCGGATCAGGCCGATGCGATCGGTGGCATAAGCGGGGAAGGGCACCCAGCCGCCGAACGGGTCCGCCTGCGGCACGCCATCCAGAACAAGGAGCGCGCGGCTGGACGCATTGCCGCCGATCCCGCGCAGCGACAGCCCCTGGCTGGTCGGATTGGCCGAGCGCGAATCGCTGCGGCGGAACTGCTGCAGCCCCGCGACATCGGCGAGCACCGTTTCCAGCCGACCGCTGGCGCTTTCGCGGATGCGCGCCGCGTCGATCGCGACGACGTCCGCCGTGCGATCGCCCGGTCGGGCGGGCAGGCCGCGACCGATCACGACGATGTCCTGCGTGGCAGAGGGGTCGGCGGCAGCCCGGTCCTGCGCGGCGGCGGGAAGGGCGGAGGTGCCGCACAGCAACAGGGCGATGGCTCGAACGATCATAACGGCTCCGGATAGGGGGTGATCGGCACCAGCGGGCGGCCCAGGTCGCGCCAGCCATCGACGCCTTCGGCGAACCAGCGCACCCGCCTATAGCCCGCCCGGCGCAAACGCCACGCCGCATTCCAGCTCATCCAGCAATCCGCCAGACAGAAGACGATCAGCGTGGCGCGCGGTGCGGCGGCATGCAGACGGGCGACGCCGCGAAGGAACCAGCGTTCGACGGCAGGGTCGATCGCTCCGCGCCCCGCTTCGGGAAACCAGGCCGCGCCCGCGATACTGCGCTGCTCGCGGGCGAGCCGCCAGTGGCCGTCGGCCGTCCGTACCGCGCCCTCGGCAGGCACGACGTCGATCAGCGTCGCGCGGCCGGCATCGACCAGTGCGGCGACCGTGGCGGCATCGATGCGCGCGACCCCGGGCGGTGGCGCCGGCACGACGCCGCGATAGTCGGCGATGCGATAGCCGCTCCGCGCATCGAAGCGCGCATCGGGCGTCGCCGCCGCGGGGGCGATCAGGGCGATAAGGCAGAGGGGCAGGTGGCGTCGCATCGTACCAAGGTGTCATGGTCGCGGACGGGCGACCTGCCTACCAGACTTAGGGATGAGGATCGCATCAGGCTCTCTCGTCGCGGCACTGCTTGTCGCCGTCTCCGCCCCGGCTTCCGCCACGCTGCCGGCCGATCCGCTGGCATCGCCGATGTGGGATTTCGTCGCCGATCAGGCGTTTGGAGCCGGCGCACGCGTCGCCTTCGATCCGCGCGTCAAGGTCCGCTTCCCGGACATCGCCGAAAACCAGCGCGTCTTCCCGGTCGAGGTCGACGCGCGGGGCATCGCCGACGTGAAGCGGATCGTCATTTTGGTCGATCTCAACCCGATCCAGCTGCCGATCGATTATCGGCTGGACGATGCCGAGCCGTTCATCGCGACGCGGATCAAGCTCGACCAGCGCACGCCGGTGCGGGGGGCGGTGCAGCTCGCCGACGGATCGTGGCTGGTGTCGGGCGGCTGGATCGATGCGGCGGGTGGCGGCTGTTCGGCGCCGCCGGCCAGCCGGGTCGGCGGCGACTGGGCGCAGCATCTGGGCGAGGTGCGCGGCGGCCTGTGGCGGACCGCGACGGGCCCACGCGCGCAGATCGCCTTCCGCCACCCGATGGACACCGGCTTCGTCGCCAATATCGCGAGCTATTATATCGATCAGCTGACGTTGACTGGCGCGGATGGACGGTCGCTCGGCATGGTCGCGATGCAGGCCGCGGTCGCCGAGGACCCAGTGCTGACGCTGTTGCCGCATGCGCGGACGGGCGAAGTGGTACGCTTCCACGCGCGCGACACCAACGGCATCGACTATCGCGGCACGCTGGCGGATCGCGGCGGTCCCGCCGCATGATCGATCGGCGGACGTTGATCGCCGCGGCGGGCGCCGCCCTCGCCGCGCCAGTGCTGGGGCAGGCGCTGGCCTATCACCTGACGCCGCACATGGTTGGGGACGGCCTCTGGCTGATCCGCGGGGCCGATGCGCCGATCGCGCGCGACAATGGCGGTGCGATCGCCAACATCGCGCTGATCGCCACCGATGCCGGTCCGGTACTGATCGATGCGGGACCGTCGCTACGCTATGGCGAGGCGTTGCAGGCGCTGGCGAAGACGCTGACGGGCAAGCCCGTGGCGCGCGTCTACCTCACGCATCTCCATCCCGACCACAGCTATGGCGACGCGGCGTTCGCGCCGGCGATCGTCGCGGCGACCCCGGGACTGATCGCGACGCTGACGCGCGACGGGCCGGGGTTTGCCGATGGCATGTACCGCCTGCTGGGCGACTGGATGCGCGGCACCGAGCTGCGCATCCCGGCGCATGTCGTGTCGAGCCCGCAGGAGGTCGTGGGTGGGCGGACGTTCCGTATGCTGCCGCTGTCGGGGCATAGCGCCGACGATCTCGCCATCCTCGACGAGGCGACGGGGACGCTGGTGGCGGGTGATCTCGTCTTCCACGATCGCGCGCCCTCGACGCCGCATGCCGATCTGTCGACGTGGCGGCGCTCGCTCGATACGCTGAAGGGGCTGGGGCATCGCGCGTTGATCCCCGGCCATGGCCCGTTCGACCCGACGCCCAATGCCGCCATCGACCAGACCCGCGATTGGATCGACTGGCTCGACGCCGCGCTGCGCCGGGCGGTGACAGACGGGCTCGACATGGTGGAGGCGGGCGATCTGCCGATCCCGCCCCGGTTCGCGACGCTGGCCGCGGCGCGATACGAATTGCAGCGCTCGGTCGCGCATTTCTATCCGACACTGGAGCGCACGCTCCTGCCGCGGGTCGATGCGCGATGACGGGGGTGCGTCCGCTGCGCTATGGTCTACTGGCTGCGACCGCGCTGATCGCAACACCTGCCGCGGCGCAGACGCTTGACCCCGCAGCGCAGGACGGTGGCGAGCCGCTGGTGATCGTCGGCACGCCGCTGGTCGATCCGGGCGAGGATATCGTCGGCTATCCCGCACAGCACGTGTCCGACGAACAGATCGCGCGCAGCCATGCGCTGGACCTGTCCGACTATCTGCGCAGACTGGCCGGGGGCGTGTTCGTCAACGAGGTGCAGGGCAACCCGCTGCAACCGGACATCAACTATCGCGGCTTCACCGCCTCGCCGCTGCTCGGCACGCCGCAGGGCTTGTCGGTCTACCTCGACGGCATCCGCATGAATCAGCCGTTCGGCGACGTGGTCAGCTGGGATTTGATTTCCACCTCCGCGATCCGGTCGACGACGTTGGTGCCGGGGGCGAATCCGCTGTTCGGGCGCAATTCGCTGGGCGGGGCGCTGGCGATCCGCACCAAGGACGGCCGATCCGATCCGGGCATGACCGCCGACATCGGCTATGGCAGTTTCGGCCGCTCGGTCACGCGCGCGACCGTCGGCGGGAGGCACAAGAGTTGGCATTGGTTCGCCTCCGCTGATTATTTCCGGGAACGGGGATGGCGCGACTATTCGCCCTCGCGCGCCGGCCAGCTGTTCGGCAAGGTCGGCTGGGTCGATGGCGGCACCGATATCGCGCTGTCGGGCAGTGTCGCCGACAGCGACCTCAACGGTAACGGCCTGCAGGAGATGCGGCTGCTCGCGAAGGAGCCGGCGAGCGTCTACACGCACCCCGACACGACACGGAATCGCGGCTGGTACGGCAATGCGACGCTGTCGCAGCAGCTGTCGGACCGGCTGACGCTGTCCGCCAACGCCTTCTACCGTGGCATCCGTACCCGCACGGTCAACGGCGACGTCAACGAAGGCGCGTTAGGCGAAAACCTGTACCAACCCAATGCGGTAGAGCGTGCCGCTCTGGCGACGGCGGGCTATTCGGGCGTCCCCACCTCCGGCGAAACGCAGGCGAACACCCCGTTTCCACGCTGGCGCTGCATCGCCAACGTGCTGTTGAACAGCGAGCCGAACGAGAAATGCAACGGCCTGGTCAACCGCACCGCGACCCGCCAGCGCGAATGGGGCGCGACGGCGGAGCTGACGTGGACCGCCGGTGCGAACCGACTGACGCTGGGTGCGGCCTATGTCGATGGGCGTGCCGACTTCACCCAGTCGTCGCAATTCGGCTATCTGACGTCGGATCGTGGCGTGGTCGCGGTGACGGGGCCGGGGGCCTTCGCCGATGGGACGCAGGCGTCGGAAAATGCGTTCGATGCGCGCGTCGATCTGTCTGCCGGCACCCGCGTCGTCAGTCTTTACGCGCTCGACGGGCTGGACGTCACGCCGACGCTCCATGTCGATCTGTCGGGGCGGTTCGACTGGACGATCGTGCGCAACCGCGACCGGATCACGCCGGGCGGTGGCACGGGATCGTTGGATGGCGATCACCGCTTCCAGCGGTTCAACCCCGCCATCGCGCTGCGCTGGACCCCGCTGGCGCCGGTGGCAATCGATCTCGCGGTCGCCCGGACCAGCCGGGCGCCGTCGGCAATCGAGCTCGGTTGCGCCGATCCGCGCAGCCCGTGCCGCCTACCGAATGCGCTCGCCGGCGACCCGCCGCTCGCGCAGGTCGTCGCGCAGACGGTGGAGGGCGGGGTGACGCTGACGCACGGCGCCGTCCGGCTAAGGGCTGGCGCGTTCCGCACCGTCAGCCGCGACGACATCCTGTTCGTCGCCAGCGACCAGACCGGCTTGGGCTATTTCCGCAACTTCGGCCGTACCCGGCGGCAGGGCGCAGACCTCGATCTGTCGGCACGGCTCGGTGCGATCGGGCTGTCGGCGCATTACACCTTGCTCGACGCCACCTATCGCAGTGCCGAGACGGTCGGCGGCGCCGGCAACAGCAGCAACGACGGCCCCGCACCGGGCTTCGACGGCACGATCGCCATCGCGCGCGGCGACCGAATCCCGTTGATCCCGCGTCATCTGCTCAAGGGCGCCGTGACGGTCGATGCCACACGCTGGCTGACGCTCTCCGCGGACGTCGTCGCCAGCGCCGGCGTGATCGCGCGCGGCAACGAGAATGGCGCGCATCGGCCCGACGGCGTCTATTATTTGGGGCAGGGGCGCACCAGTCCCTATGCGGTGGCCAATGCCGCGGCAGAGGTGCGACCGGGCAGGGGCATCACGCTCTACGTCCAGGTGAGCAACGTGTTCGACAAGCGCTACACGACCGCGGCACAGCTTGGCGCGACCGCCTTCGATGCGTCCGGCCGGTTCGTCGCACGGCCGTTTGCCGCGCCGGTGATCGACGGCGAACGGCCATTGCTGCACGCGTCGTTTCAGGCACCCGGCGCGCCGCGCTCGGCGCAGTTCGGCATGCGGCTGGGCTTCTGAACGGGCAACGCCGCGCGGATGCGATCCCATCGCGTCCCGCGCGGCGCCACCGGTCATCAGGCGCCGAAATGCACCGTCCCGGTCAGCCCCCACGTGCGGGGCTTGGCGTAGACGCCGGCAACCGTCCCGTCGAACAGCGTATTGTCATAGCCGTAGACGCGATAGCGCTCGGCAAACAGGTTGTTGACGAACAGGGCGATGTCCCAGCGGTCCGCCGGGCCGGCAAAGCCGATCCGCGCATTGGCGACCGTATAGGCTCGCTCCCGCTCGACCGGCGCGCACAGCACCGTGAAGCAGAAGCTGCTCGAATGCTGCGCATCCGCCTGCAGCGAGGCGGTGCCACCCGCGACCGCGAATTCGTAGCGGGCCAAGAGGTTGCCCGAAAAGCTCGGCGCCTGCGGCAGGCGGTGGTCTTCCACGGTGACCAGATCGGGCAGCTCGACGTTGCGGACCTTCGTGTCGAGGAACGACGCATTGGCCTGTAGCGTCAGGCCCCGGATCGGGCGCGTCGCGAACTCGACCTCCAGCCCCGCCGATTTTGCGGGCAGGTTCACGACCGTCTGCACGGTCGAATATTGGGCGAAGGCCTGGTAATTCTGATAATCGTAGTAGAAGGCCGACAGGTTCAGCGTCGTGCCCGGTGCAAGCCGCGTCTTGGCGCCGACTTCCCAGGCGTTGAGCGTTTCTGGCCGATAGTTGATGCCGTTCAGCGCCGCCGCCTCCGATCCGGGGAAGGGCGTGCCCGTCGAGAAGGTGAAGCCACCGCTCTTCGACCCGCGGTTATAGCTCGCATACAGCAGCACGTGGTCGGTCGGCTTGTAGTTGATCAGCGCACGCGCCGTGACCCCGTCAAACACGGGGGTGGCATCGGCCGGCGTCGCGGTGATGCCGGTCCGCGGTTGAATCACGCCGAACGAGCCATAAGCGACCTGGCGCGGGTTGAAGATGATCGACACGCCGGTGCTGGGCTCCGACCCGAAATAGCGGCCGGTCTTGCGATCGTTCCAATAGCGCAGGCCACCGACCAGCGTCACGCGATCGGCAACCTTCCATTCGTTCTGCACGAAGAAGGCGTAGGACCGCGTGTTCTGCGAAAAGGCGACGGTGGGGTCGTAGCCGTAGAAGAGCGAGGCGTATTTGCCGGTATAATTGCCGTCGATCGACATGGCGAAGGCGCCGGCGGTCAGCTGATTGGCGCCCAGATCCGCCTGCAGGCGGACTTCCTGCGACCATTGGTCGATCCGCGATCCTTGCGTGAAGTACACGCCACTGGCGGGCGAGGAATCGCCGTCTTCGGTGTAGAATTTGTCGCCGTGCTGGTAATCGGTGATCGTGACCAGCGTCACCGCATCCGACACGCGTGCCTGGATCTTCAGGTCCGCACCGAAGACCTTGCGATCGACATAGCTCGGATCGGTCGCGGCCGTCTTGTACGGATCGCCGCCGCGTGCGGGATTGATCGCGTCGTTGCGATAGCCCGCGCCCGTTTCGCCCGGGCCGGTCCCCCAAAAGGCGCAGCTGCGATCGGGGGCCAGCACCTCGCCTTGCAGTCGGGCATTGGGACAGCTCGCGACCAGCGAATACAGACCGGCCTGCCGTTCCTTGTCGGCGCGCATGTAGCGCAGCGTCAGCGTCGACTCGATATCGGCATTGGGTTGCCATGCCACGATGCCGCGCAAGGCCCAGTGATTGTTGGCGCCGCGGGCAGGCGCGCCCGGGTTGATATTGCGGATGTACCCCTTGTCCCGGTTGCGGGTGCCCGCGACGCGGACCTGGAGATTGTCGGTCAGCGGCCCCGACACGGCGCCCTCGGTGATGATCTGCCCATAGCTTCCGACCGTGACGGAGCCGTAGCCGTCCAGCTCGCGGGTCGGCTGGTTGGAGATGAACTGCACCGCGCCGCCCGTTGCGTTGCGGCCGAACAGCGTCCCCTGCGGCCCACGCAGCACCTCGACCCGTGCGAGGTCGAAGGTCGGGAAGCTGGCGAGGTTGATCGAGCTGGAATAGCTGTCGTCCTGATAGACGGCGACGGGCGGCTCCTGCTGGTCGCCATAATCGTTCTGCGACACACCGCGAATGTTGAACACCACCTGCGAGCTGGAATAGGCGTTCATCTTCAATTCCGGGACGGCGCGTGTCAGATCCGTCGCGGTCTGCACGTTCATGTCGCGCAGCGAATCCGCCGTCATCACCGATACGGCGATACCGACATCCTGAAGTTTTTGTTCACGCCGTTGGGCCGTGACGACGATGTCGTCCGAGTCTTTGGCCTGATCCTTGGAGTGTTCCTCGGAGTGTTCCTTGTCCTGCGCGGCAGCGATCGGGGACCATGCCAAGACGGCACATGTCGTAACCGTAGACAGCAACAGGCGGCGAAGATCGCCCGAACGGTGTTCGCGATGCATGGAATGACCCCCTTTTGGTGTGGCGGGCATCACGACTGGGGAAAGGTCAATCGTGACACCGGCACGTCGATAGTCCGCCTCTCCCCGATCTTTATCGACGACTATCCTGCGACGATGCGATGGAACGGATTGAATGGATTCGACAGTAATGCAGTATAGATGCGACGCGGACGGCGGGGGTCACGCAGTCAGTCGTCGCTGCAATGCTGATATAGGAGGAATGTTACTGAAGTGAGGACCGAGAAAATAAAAATTGCTTAGTAAAACTGAAAAACGAGCTTTGAATATGCTGGTATATACAGGGTCTTTAAGTGATTTGTATTTGATAAATCAGGACTTTTGTTGCCCTCCGCCGAAGGCTGGGCCTATGCGTCACGGTTCCCTGACGTTCGAGCGCGGCGTCGCATCGTCGTGCGTTACCTGGCATCTTGATGGGATGCCGCGACGGTCGATGGCCTCACTCTCTTCCCTCGCGATCACGATAATTCGCTGTGTTCTTAAAGGTTTGCGTCTCGCAGCTAGGGCGACGGCATGATCGACCGTCCGCGGTCCGCGGTGTGGTGTCGCGGCATATCCCGCGCCGCTGGGACGCTCCAGTGTTTAACCATTGAATAATCGATCAATTAATATGAAAAAATGTGTCCTCGGCCCCATGGAGAGCCCTCGGCGGTACGCACGCCGATCATCGGCTGTTACATCCGGTATAACGCGCTCTTATGCTTATCATGCATGCTGCTGATTGAGCGTTCAATCGGACAAGGCATCTTGCAATAATTTCGTCACCGGCGAAGATTTGAACGCCGAATCCGGCCGTACTGGACCTTCATGGGAGCAGGTGCGGAATGCGAAATGCCGTTGCGTGCCGCCTGCGACGATTCGGGCGGACCAGTCATCAGTCCATAGCCGGCAGCGCGCCGGACACCGAGACGTCGCGCACGATCGACGGGCGGAGCCATCTCGGCTCGGTCCGCCGGCGCTCCCGCGTCCGGTCGTGGACCGGCAATCTCGCACACATGGGCGGTGACGGATGATGTCTTTCGGGTGGCAGAGAGGTGCCGTCGGCGCGTGACGCGCCGGTCGCATGACTCTGGTCCATACAAAATCAAAAGGGGGCGGCGGAATGGCGGACGAGGTGATGATCGCGGAACCGTACGACGGCAGGCTCGCTGCCCGGCATGCCACAGGCGCTGCGTCGCGCCCCACGCTGCTGCGTGCGCTGGATTGGCGGGGGGCGTTCTGGGCGATCAGCGGTGTTCCGGCCGGGGTGCTGCTGACGATGGGCGGCGTTTCCACCGTGGTCGGGCAGGCGTCCTGGGCGGTCTGGATCGTCTCGGTGCTGATCGGCTTCCTGCAATGCTTCGTCTATGCCGAAATCGCGGGCCTGTATCCCGACAAGTCCGGCGGCGCCTCGGTGTATGGCGCGGCGGCCTGGATCAAATACAGCAAGTTCGTCGCGCCCGTGTCCGTCTGGTGCAATTGGCTCGCCTGGTCTCCGGTCCTGGCGCTGGGCACGGGGCTGGCCGCCGGTTACGTCCTGACCAGCCTGTTCCCGGCGGATGCGGCGATCAATACGTGGCATCTCACGCTGCTCGATCTGAGCGCCGTCAAACCCGGGCTGACGCTGCGGATCAATGCGGTCGCGTTCATCGCCGCCGGGTTCCTGCTCATGACCTTCCTGTTGCAGCATCAGGGCGCGGCGCGCGCGGCCGGCACGCAAAAGGTGCTGGCGCTCGTCTGCCTCTGCCCGCTGCTGCTGGTCGGGCTGGTGCCGATCGTCACGGGCGACCTGCCGTCCGACCATCTGTTTCCCCTGCTCCCGATCGTGCGCGATGCGGCGGGTCATATCGGCTTCGGCAGCTGGAATGCCGCCGGGCTGACGTTGCTGGCGGCGGGTCTGTTCGGGGCCGGCTGGTCGACCTACGGCTTCGAAGGCGCGGTCTGCTACGTGCGCGAGTTCAAGGACCCCGCCCGCGATACCTATAAGGCGATCATCTCGGCAGGGTTGCTGTGCCTGGCGGTCTTCACGCTCGTTCCCTTGGCATTTCAGGCCTCGCTGGGGCTCAGCGGCATGACGAACCCCGCCATCTATGACGGCACGGGCGTGGCGCTGGCGCTGGCGAGCATCGTCAAGGGCGGGGTGATCGTCACCAACCTGTTCATTGCGATGTTCATTCTGGCGCTGCTGCTGATCGTCATGTCATCGATGATGGGATCGTCGCGCACGCTGTATCAGGCGTCGGTCGATGGCTGGCTGCCGCGGTATCTGTCGCGGGTCAATCGCCACGGCGCGCCGACCGCGGCGATGTGGACCGATCTGGCGTTCAACCTGATCCTGCTGATGATGTCGGACTATTTCATGGTCCTGATGCTCTCCAACGTCTGCTACATGATCTTCATCTTCCTGAACCTGCAGGCGGGCTGGATCCACCGCATCGACCGGCCGCACTGGCCGCGCCCGTTCCGAGCGCCGACCTGGCTGCTCGGCGTGGGAGCCGCCTTGGGCTTCGTCAATCTGGTGCTGCTCGGCGCGGGGGCGGAGGTGTGGGGCCCCGGCACCTTGCGCAACGGCCTCATCGCCGCAGCCCTGATCCTGCCGGTGTTCGTCTTCCGGCACTACATTCAGGACGGCGGCCGGTTTCCCGCCGCCGCGCAACCTGAGGAGGCGCGGCTGCCCGATCCGCCGCGCGCCGGCATCCTGCCCTTCGCCGCGCTGGCGCTTGCCGCGGTGGTGATTGGGGTGTCGCACCACCTCTCCGTGCTGCCGGGGTGACGTGGCTGTCCCATGCCGCTGCGTCAGCGCCCAGATAGATGCCAAGTCACGATACAGGCATTGACTGACCGTTCAACGCAGGCTCACACTGTAGATGGCGGCGTCTTCTTCGAATCGCAGCACGCTTGTGGCTACGCCGCCCCAACATTGAACGCCTGATCAGGACCTGTTGCTTATGCCCCGTTCCTCGCCGATCGCTGACGATGGCCGCGCCAGACAGCTTGTCGAAATGACGATCGACAGCCTGTCCGAAGTGGGGTTCGTCGGCACGACGCTGATCCAGATCGCGGGGCGCGCGGGCGTGTCGCCGGGATTGGTGGCGCATTATTTCGGCGACAAGGAAGGGCTGCTGGAGGCGGCGTTCCGCCTGTTGCTGTCGCGCCTCGGCGCACGGCTGCGCTTGCGTCTCGCGCAGGCGGAGGGGCCGCGCGAACGTTTGCAGGCAGTGATCGACACGAACCTGGCGCCCGAGGAACTCGACGGCACGACCAGCAAGGTCTGGCTGGCCTTTTGGGGACACGTCCGGCACCAGCCGCGCCTGTTCCGCATCCAGCACGTCTATCAGCGTCGCATGCTGTCCAACCTGCGCCATCCGCTCCGCGCGCTGGTGCCGGCCGAGGAGGCGCCCGCGCTCGCGGCGACGATCGCGGCGATGATCGATGGCGTATGGCTGCGCGGCGCGCTGTCGGGATGGAGCGAGATCGACGGCGATAGCGCGCGTCATCTGCTGGGATCGTTCGTCGACAGCCGTCTCGCCGCCATGCCGGCTGCCGCGCCGCCGCGCCGCGAAATCATACCATGCAATCCCGCGACGGGAGAGGCGCTGGCGCGCATCGCGGTGACGGACACGCCTGCGCTGGACGCTGCCATCGCCCGCGCCCGCGCCGCACAGCCGGCATGGGCGGCGCTGGCGCCGCGCGACCGCGGCCGCATCCTGCGCCGTGCCGCCGACATTCTACGCGAGCGCAACGTCGAACTGGCGCGGATCGAAACGCTCAACACCGGCAAGCCCGTGCAGGAGACGGAGGCGGTCGACGTCCTGTCGGGTGCCGATTGCCTGGAATATTATGCCGGCGTCGCCGCCACGGTGGCGGGGCAGCATCTGGATCTGGGTGCGGAAGCGTACGGCTATACGCGGCGCGAGCCGCTGGGCGTCGTCGCCGGCATCGGCGCGTGGAACTATCCGTTGCAGATCGCCTGCTGGAAGGCGGCGCCCGCGCTGGCGTGCGGCAATGCGATGATCTTCAAGCCGGCCGAGCAGACACCTTTGACCGCGGCGGCGCTCGAGTCGGTGTTTCGCGACGCGGGGCTGCCGGATGGCATATTCCAGGTCGTGCAGGGCTATGGTCCGCTCGGCCGCGCGCTCGTCACCCACAAGGATATCGCCAAGGTCTCGCTGACCGGATCGGTGCCGACGGGGCGGGCGGTGATGGCGGCGGCCGCGCCGGGGTTGAAGGCGGTGACGCTGGAACTGGGCGGCAAGTCGCCGCTGATCGTGTTCGAGGATGCCGCGCTCGACAATGCGGTGTCCGGCGCGATGCTCGCCAACTTCTATTCCACCGGTCAGGTCTGTTCGAACGGCACCCGCGTGTTCGTCCATCGATCGATGCTGAACGACTTTCTGGAGCGGCTCGCGGCGCGCACCGCGCGCCTCGTCGTCGGCGATCCGCTCGATCCCGCCACGCAGATCGGGCCACTGGTGTCCGAGACGCAGATGAACATCGTGCTCGGCCATATCGAGCGCGCGCGGCGCGAGGGCGTGCGGCTGCTGGCGGGCGGCAAGCGGCTGACCGATGGCGATCTGGCGCGCGGCTGGTTCGTCGCGCCGACGATCTTCGTCGCGCAGGACGACCGCGCCTCGATCGTGCGCGACGAGGTGTTCGGCCCGGTGATGACGGTGCTGCCGTTCGACGATGAGGACGATGTCGTCGCCCGCGCCAATGCGACCGAATTCGGGCTCGCCGCGGGCGTCTTCACCGCCGACATCACGCGGGCGCATCGCGTGATCGCGCGGCTGGAGGCCGGGACGTGCTGGATCAACCAGTACAACGTCACCCCGATCGAGCTGCCGTTCGGCGGCTACAAGGCCTCTGGCCTCGGGCGTGAGAACGGGCTGGCCGCCATCGAACATTATACCCGTCTGAAGAGCGTCTATGTCGCGATGGCCGACATCGACTGCCCCTATTGAGGTAGCGCTGATGACCGACAGCTTCGATTACATCATCGTCGGCGCCGGATCGGCGGGGTGCGTGCTCGCCGCCCGATTGACCGAGGACGGACGGCATAGCGTGCTGGTGCTCGAACAGGGCGGGTCCGATCGATCGGTCTTCATCCAGATGCCCAGCGCGCTGTCGATCCCGATGAACATGGCGCGCTACAATTGGCAATATGAGACGGAGCCGGAGCCGCATCTGGGCGGTCGACGGCTGCACACGCCGCGCGGCAAGGTGATCGGCGGTTCGTCTTCGATCAATGGCATGGTCTATGTGCGCGGCAATCCCGCCGATTTCGATCGGTGGGAAGGGGAAGGGGCGACCGGCTGGGGCTATCGCCATGTGCTGCCCTATTTCCGGCGCGCGGAAACGCGGCAGGAAGGCGGGGACGCCTGGCGCGGCGACGCCGGGCCGCTCCACACGCAATATGGCCAATTGGCCAATCCGCTGTATCGCGCCTTCATCGATGCCGCGCGCGAAGCGGGCTATCCCGAAACGGCGGACATCAACGGTTACCAGCAGGAAGGCTTCGGCCGGATGGACATGACCGTCCATCGCGGACGCCGCTGGAGCGCCGCCAGCGCGTATCTCAAACCGGCGATGCGCCGCCCGAACCTGACCGTGGTGCCCCATGCGCTGGCCAGCCGCATCGTCCTCGACGGGCGGCGGGCGACGGGGATCGTCTATCGCCGCAACGGCTTGGAGACGGTCGTCCACGCCCGGCGCGAGGTGATCCTGGCAGGCGGGCCGATCAATTCGCCGCAATTGCTGAAGCTGTCGGGGATCGGCCCGGCCGACGAATTGCGCGCGCATGGCATTACGCCGGTCCATCATCTTCCCGGCGTGGGCGAGAATTTGCAGGACCATCTGGAATTCTATTTCCAGATCGAATCCAAGCAACCGATCACCCTCTATCCGGCGATGAATCCGCTGCGAAAAGCGCTGATCGGCGCGCGCTGGCTGTTCGGGAAAAGCGGATTGGGCGCGACCAACCATTTCGAAAGCTGCGGCTTCATCCGCAGCCGTGCCGGGGTCGCCTATCCGGACATCCAATATCACTTCCTGCCGCTGGCGGTCAGCTACGACGGATCGGCGCTCGCGACCGGCCACGGCTTCCAGGCGCATGTCGGGCCGATGCGATCGAAGAGCCGCGGCCATGTCCGCCTGCGCAGCGCCGATCCGGCGGACAAGCCGTCGATCCGCTTCAACTATATGAGCCATCCGGACGATTGGACCGAGATGCGCGCATGCGTGCGCCTGACGCGCGAGATCTTCGCCCAGCCGGCGATGGCGCCCTACGCCGGGCGCGAGATCCAGCCCGGAACGGACGTCACCGACGACGCGGCGATCGACGCCTTCGTCCGCACGCACGTCGAAAGCGCCTATCATCCGTCCTGCTCCTGCGCGATGGGCGAGGCGTCGAACCCGATGGCGGTGGTCGATCCCATGCTGCGGGTGCATGGCATCGAGGGCCTGCGCGTCGTCGATTCCTCGGTGATGCCGTCGATCACGACCGGGAACCTCAACGCGCCGACGATCATGATCGGCGAGAAGGCGGCCGATCACATCCTGGGTCGCCCGACGCTGTCCGCCTCGAATGCGGAATATTACCGCTCCAAGGGGTGGGAAGCGCGGCAGCGCTAGGCATAAGCCAAACCGCGTGAAACGGGCCCTGTCGCAACCCGGCGTCAGGATCGTACGGGATCGCTGATCCATATTTCGCGCGGGCGCGCTCGCCGCAACAGCATCACCGACAACACCACACATCAGGCGCAGGCGCAGGTCTGCGCCTGATGTTTTGCGCGTGTCCCTCGTCACTTGGCCCCCCGATGGACGGTGTCGCAAATCTGCGTGGTGCGCGACGCGCTTGTCCCGGCGGCGCGGGCGGCGAGCCCTCATCCTGCGCTCGACGATGACGGGGGAGCCATCATGGCGGAGATGAGCATGCGCAGCGGTGACGCCGATCCGGCCTTCGCGACAGCGGCGTTTTTCGGCGGTGCGTTGCGCGAGGCGGATCCCGAAGTCGATGCGGCCATCAATGCCGAACTCGGGCGGCAGCGCGACAAGCTGGAACTGATCGCGTCGGAAAATATCGTCTCCACCGCCGTGTTGCAGGCGCAGGGCTCGGTGCTGACCAACAAATATGCGGAAGGGTATCCGGGTCGCCGCTATTATGGCGGCTGCGAGCATGTCGACGTCACCGAGCAGCTCGCGATCGATCGCGCGTGTCGGCTCTTCGGCGCCAAGTTCGCCAACGTCCAGCCGCATTCGGGCGCGCAGGCCAATATGGCGGTGCAGTTCGCGTTGATGAAGCCCGGCGAGACGCTGATGGGCATGAGCCTGGCGCATGGCGGCCACCTGACGCACGGCGCGGCGCCGACCTTTTCGGGCAAGTGGCTGAACGCCATCCCCTATGGCGTGCGCGAGGAGGATCAGCGGATCGACTATGACGCGGTCGCCGAGCTGGCCCGCGACTATCACCCGAAGCTGATCATCGCGGGCGGATCGGCCTATCCCCGCCAGATCGACTTTGCCCGGTTCCGCGAGATCGCGGATTCGGTCGACGCGCTGCTGATGGTCGACATGGCGCATTTCGCCGGGCTGGTCGCGGGCGGCGTGCATCCCAATCCGCTCGACCATGCGCATGTCGTCACCACCACGACGCACAAGACGCTGCGGGGGCCGCGCGGCGGCATGATCCTGACCAATGACGAGGCCCTGGCCAAGAAGTTCAACTCGGCCATTTTCCCCGGCATCCAGGGCGGCCCGCTGGAACATGTCATCGCCGCCAAGGCGGTCGCGTTCGGCGAGGCGTTGCGCCCGTCCTTCAGGGACTATGCGCGCCGCGTGGTGGAGAATGCCCAGGCGCTGGCCGCGGTGCTGTCCGCCAACGGCTATTCGATCGTCTCGGGCGGCACCGACACGCACATCGTCCTCGTCGACCTGCGCCCCAAGGGGCTGACCGGCAAGCGCGCCGAGCTGGTCCTCGATGAGGCCGGCATCACCTGCAACAAGAACGGCATCCCGTTCGATCCGGAGAAACCCGCCGTGACATCCGGCATTCGCCTGGGGAGCGGCGCCCTGACCAGCCGCGGGTTCGACGTCGCCGCCATCCAGCAGGTGGGGCGCCTCATCAACCGCATCCTCGACGCCGCGTCGGAGGGGGAGGTGCCGCAGGCACTGATCGACGCGGTGCGGGGCGATGTGATCGCCCTGTGCGATCGCTATCCGATCTACGACACGGCGCGCGGCTGATGCAGCGCTTCTCCGCATTCTCGCTGTTCCGGCAGGGACTTGGCGGGCACAAGGGGTGGAAGCCCCAGTGGCGCAATGCTGCGCCCAAACCCTCCTACGACGCGATCATCGTCGGCGGCGGCGGGCACGGGCTGGGCGCGGCCTATTATCTCGCCAGCCAGTTCGGGATGCGCAACGTCGCGGTGGTCGAGAAGGGCTGGATCGGTGGCGGCAATACCGGCCGCAACACGACGATCATCCGCTCCAACTATCTCTTCGACGAGAGCGCCGCGCTCTACGACCATGCGCTGAAGATGTGGGAGGGGTTGAGCCAGGAGCTCAACTACAACGTCATGTTCTCGCAGCGCGGCGTGATGATGCTGGCGCACAACATCCATGACGTGCAGGTGTTCAAGCGCCACGTCCACGCCAACCGGATCAACGGCGTCGACAATGAATGGCTGACGCCCGAAGAGGCCAAGGCCTTCTGCCCGCCGCTCAATATCGAACCCAACATGCGCTATCCAGTGCTGGGCGCGGCGTTGCAGCGGCGCGGCGGCACGGCGCGGCACGACGCGGTCGCCTGGGGCTATGCCCGCGCCGCCGACGCGCTGGGCGTCGACATCATCGAGAATTGCGAAGTCACCGGCATCCGCCGCGATGCAAGCGGAGCGGTATCGGGCGTGGAGACGACGCGGGGCTTCATCGGCTCCAAGCGGATCGGCGTCTCGGCGGCCGGGCATACCAGTGTCGTGCTGGGCATGGCGGGCGTCCGCCTGCCGCTGGAAAGCTATCCGCTTCAGGCGTTGGTGTCGGAGCCGGTGAAGCCGATCTTCCCCTGCGTCGTCATGTCGAACACCATCCACGCCTATATGAGCCAGTCGGACAAGGGCGAACTGGTGATCGGCGCGGGCACCGACGCCTATACCAGCTACACCCAGCGCGGCGGCCTGCACATCGCGACGCACACGCTGGAGGCGATCTGCGAGCTGTTCCCGCAATTCCGCCGGATGCGGATGCTGCGCAGCTGGGGCGGGATCGTCGACGTGACGCCCGATCGCTCGCCGATCATCGCCAAGACGCCGGTCCAGGGCCTGTACGTCAACTGCGGCTGGGGCACCGGCGGGTTCAAGGCGACGCCGGGCGCGGCGCATCTGCTCGCCCACACGATCGCCAACGACGCGCCGCATGCCATCAACGCGCCCTATACGATCGAGCGCTTCCGCGACGGCTATATGATCGACGAGGCGGCGGCCGCCGCCGTCGCCCACTGAGAGGCGCACCGATGCTGCTCATCACCTGTCCCTATTGCGGCCAGCGGCCCGAGCTGGAGTTCAGCTACGCCGGTGAGGCGCATATCGACCGCCCGGTGCGCCCGGCCGATCTGAATGACGAGGATTGGACGACGTATCTCTATACGCGCTCCAATCCGAAGGGCGCGCACGCCGAACGGTGGCGGCACCTGCATGGGTGCGGGCGCTTCTTCAACGCCATCCGCGACACGCGCAGCGACGTTTTCCTGGCGACGTACAAGGTCGGCGAACAGGCCCCGGAGGTGGATTACGCATGAAGACCGCCGATCACCGGATCGCGCGCGGCACCGTGATCCGCGACACGACGATCCACTTTACCTTCGACGGCAAGCGCTATGCGGGGCGGGAGGGGGATACGCTCGCCTCCGCGTTGCTCGCGAACGGCGTGCATCTGGTCGGCCGATCGTTCAAATACCACCGCCCGCGCGGCGTTCTGGGCGCAGGCGCGGACGAGCCCAATGCGCTGGTCGGCATTCGGCGCGACCGTGCGCGCTACGCGCCCAACCTGCTGGCGACGCAGGTGGAACTGTATGACGGGCTCGATGCGGTCAGCCAGAACCGGCACCCCAGCCTGGAAAACGACCGCATGGCGGTCAACGACAAGCTGCTCAGCCGCTTCATCCCGGCGGGCTTCTACTACAAGACGTTCATGTGGCCGAAAAAGGCGTGGGACCGGCTGTACGAACCCCGCATCCGCGAGGCGGCGGGGCTGGGCGTCGCGCCGTCGGATCCCGACCCCGATCACTATACGCAGCGCTATGCCCATTGCGACGTCCTGGTGATCGGCGGCGGCCCCGCCGGCATCGTCGCGGCGCGCGAGGCGGCGGAGACAGGCGCGCGGGTGATCCTGTGCGACGATCGCGCGCGGCTCGGCGGGTCGCTGCTGGCGGCGGTCGATACCGACATCACGGGTCAGCCGGCGGCCGCTTGGTTGGACGACGCACTGGCGGCGCTCGCCGCGCTGCCCAACGTGACGTTGCTGCCCCGCACGATCGCCTTCGGCTATTATCCGCACAATTGGATCGGCCTGACCGAAAAGCTGACCGATCACCTCGCGTCGCCGGCGCCCGGCCGCCCGCGTGAGCGGTTGTGGCAGGTGCGCGCGGCGCAGGTGGTGCTCGCGACCGGCGCGATCGAGCGGCCGCTGGTGTTCCCCGACAACGACCGGCCGGGCATCATGCTGGCGGATGCGGCGCGCACCTATCTGCAGCAATATGGCGTCGCGGTGGGGCGGATGATCGTGATCGTCGGCGCCCATGACAATGCCTATCGCGTCGCGCAGGAAATGGCGGCGGCGGGCGTCACGATCGCGGCGGTCGCCGATATCCGCCCGCACTCCGCCGTGTCGGAGGCGGCGCGGCTGGCGGGCCTGCCGGTCGTCACCGATGCGAAGATCGACGGGACGACCGGCGGGCTGCGCGTCTCGTCGATTACCATCACCGCCGATGGGGCGACGCGCCGTTACCCCTGCGATGCGGTGCTGATGTCGGGCGGCTTCACCCCCAGCGTCCACCTCTTCTCACAGTCGCGCGGCAAGCTCGCCTGGGATGAGGCGCTCCAGGCCTATCTCCCGTCCGTGTCCGCCGAGGCGGAGCGATCGGCGGGCGCGTGCCGCGGCCGCTTCGCGCTGGCGGAGGCGATCGCCGACGGAATCGACGCCGGACGCGACGCGGCGTCGGCCGCAGGCTTCGCCCCGTCCGCACCGGCATCAATGCCCGCCGTGTCCGTCCGCCACGCTCAGGGTGTTGGCGGTTATATGGGCGCCGCGCCGACGACGAGCGACCTGACCAAGGCCAAGGCGTTCGTCGACTGGCAGAATGACGTGACCGCCAAGGACATCATGCTCGCCACGCGCGAGGGGTTCCTGTCGATCGAGCATGTCAAACGCTACACCACCACCGGCATGGCGACCGACCAGGGCAAGCTGTCCAACATCAACGCGCTGGGCATCGTGTCGGAAGCGACGGGCCGGTCGATCCCGGAGATCGGGCTGACGACCTTCCGCTCGCCCTATACGCCAGTGACGTTCGGCACGCTGGCGGGTCATGCGCGCGGCGATCTGTTCGACCCGGCGCGGATCACCGCGATCAACGACTGGGCGAAGGAACATGGCGCCGCGTTCGAGGATGTCGGCAACTGGCGGCGCGCGCACTACTTCCCGCGCGGGGCTGAGGACATGCACGCGGCGGTGAACCGCGAATGCGTCGCCGTCCGGCAGGGTGTCGGCATCTTCGACGCCTCGACGCTAGGCAAGATCGAGGTGGTCGGCCCGGACGCGGCCGAGTTCATGAACCGCTTCTTCGTCAACGCCTGGACCAAGCTGGGCGTCGGCAAGTGCCGCTACGGCGTGCTGCTGCGCGAGGACGGCTTCGTGATGGACGACGGCGTGGTCGGGCGGCTGGCGGCGGATCGCTTCCACGTCACGACCACGACGGGCGGCGCGGCGCGCGTGCTGAACATGATGGAGGATTACCTCCAGACCGAATGGCCCGACCTTAACGTCTGGCTCACCTCCACCACCGAACAATGGTCGGTCATCGCCGTGCAGGGCCCGCGCGCCCGTGAGGTGATCGCGCCGCTGATCGAGGGGCTGGACGTTTCGGCCGAGGCCTTCCCGCATATGAGCATCGCCGACGCGCGCATCTGCGGCGTGCCGATGCGGTTGATGCGGGTCAGCTTCACGGGCGAACTGGGTTTCGAGGTGAACGTGCCGAGCGGTTACGGCCGCATGGTGTGGGAGGCGATCTGGGCGCGGGGCAAGGCGTTCGACATGGTCCCCTATGGCACCGAGACGATGCACGTTTTGCGCGCCGAAAAGGGCTACATCATCGTCGGCCAGGAAACCGATGGCACGGTGACCCCCGACGACGTTGGCCTCTCCTGGGCGATCGGCAAGGCCAAGCCCGATTTCGTCGGAAAGCGGTCGCTGGCGCGCCCCGCAATGTCCGCGCCCGATCGCAAACAGCTGGTCGGCCTCAAGACGGTCGATGGTCGCACGGTGCTGGAGGAGGGCGCACAGATCGTCACGCCGTCCGCCGCCACGACACCGATCGGCCATGTCACCTCGGCCTATTACAGCGGGGCGGTGAACGCGCCGATCGCGCTGGCGCTGGTGCGCGGCGGTCGCGCGCGGCTCGGCGAGACGCTGCACATCCCGATGCCGGCAGGGCCGATCGCGGTGCAGGTCGTCTCACCCATCTTCTACGATCCGGAAGGCACCCGCATCGATGTCTGACCTGTCTCCCGCCACGCCCTTCTCAGCCAGCACCGCGTCGATCCGCCCGTTGGGACATGCCGGTCGCGCCGTCTTGCGCTGCCCGGCAACGATGATCGACACGGTCGCGGAGCGTCTGGGCGTCGCGCTGCCCATCGAAGCCTGCCGCTCCGCCGAGGCTGCCGGCCTGTCGGCGCTGTGGCTCGGGCCGGACGAGTGGTTGCTTCTGGCGCCGGACGCAGCGGACGATTGGGTGGCCTCGTTGCAGGCGCGGCTGGGCGATGTCCTATGCTCGCTCGTCGATGTCAGCCACCGCCAGGTCGCGCTCGAGGTGAAAGACGGCGCCGTCGATGCGAAGACGCTGCTGGCGAGCGGCTGCGCGCTGGACCTGTCGCTGCGTGGCTTCCCCGTCGGCATGTGTACCCGCACGATGTACGACAAGGCAGAGATCGTCCTGTGGCGCCGCGCGCCCGACCGCTTCCACATCGAGGTGTGGCGCTCGTTCGCCCGCTATGTCGAAGGGCTGCTGCGGATCGCCGAGGCCGAGGCGTAAGCGATGCTCGGCGTACGGGATCTGTTTCGGATCGGCATCGGGCCGTCTTCGTCGCACACCGTCGGGCCGATGCGGGCCGCCCACGCGTTCGCCAGCACCTTGCGGGCCTCGACCTTCGCCCGCATCCGCTGCGACCTGCTGGGCTCGCTCGCCTGGACGGGGACGGGCCATGCGACCGATACGGCGGTCGTGCTGGGCCTGGCGGGCTTCCTGCCCGACACGATCGAGCCGGAGCAGATCGACCGGGTGGTGGAGCAGGCGCGTAACGATCGCAGCCTGATCGTCGCGGGGCGCGCCATCGCCTTCGATCCCGAAACCGACATCGTGTTCGACCGCGACAGCGAGACGCCTGTCCATCCCAACACGCTGCGTTTCTCCGCCTTCGATGCCGACGGGGCGGTGGTGGTCAGCGAACGCTGGTGTTCGATCGGCGGTGGCTTCATCGTTCCCGAGGATCGGGTCGGCGACGCGACGCTGGAAGAGGACGAGGCGCCGCCACCATTCCCCTTCCGGCGCGCCGAGGAACTTCTTGCCATCTGCCGCTGCCATGGTCTCAGCATTGCAGAGGTGATGCGCGCGAACGAATTGTCGCGCACCTCGGCGGCGGAGCTCGACGCCTATCTCGATCGCATCATCGACGTGATGATGACCTGTATCGACAGGGGGATGCAGACCGATGGCATCCTGCCGGGTCGGTTGAAGGTGCCGCGCCGCGCCCGCCCGCTGCGGCAGAAGCTGGATGGCGATCGCTTCCGGAATCGGCAGGCGCCGCACAGCATCATGGACCATGTCAGCCTGTTCGCGATCGCGGTAAACGAGGAGAATGCGGCGGGGGGGCGTATCGTCACGGCTCCGACGAACGGCGCGGCCGGCGTCGTGCCGGCGGTGCTGCGCTATTATCGCGACTTCTGGCCCGGTGCCGACCGTGCCGGGATGCACGACATGCTCCTCACTGCCAGCGCGATCGGCGTGCTGACCAAGCTCAATGCCTCGATCTCGGGCGCCGAGGTCGGCTGCCAGGGCGAGGTGGGGACGGCAAGCGCGATGGCCGCGGCGGGGCTCGCCGCCGTGATGGGCGCGACCGATCTGCAGGTGGAAAATGCCGCCGAGATCGCGATGGAGCATCACCTGGGCATGACCTGCGATCCGATCGCGGGGCTGGTCCAGGTGCCCTGTATCGAACGCAACGCCTTCGGCGCCGTGAAGGCGATCAACGCCGCCTCCCTCGCGCTGCGCGGCGACGGCCAGCATATCGTCTCGCTCGATCAGGTCATCGAAACGATGATGCGCACCGGCACCGACATGCACGCCAAATACAAGGAAACGTCGCAGGGCGGCCTTGCCGTGAATTTCCCCGAATGCTGAATGGTGGATCATGACCGAAGACGAATTATACGCCGAATTCGCCAAAGCCGGCATCGCCACCGAGACGATTGAACATCCCCCCGTCTACACCGTCGACCAAAGCACCGCGATTCATGACGCGCTGCCAGCGGCGCATACGAAGAACCTGTTCCTGAAGGACAAGCACAAGCGGCTGTGGCTGATCGTCCTGCCGAGCGATCGGCGCGCCGATTTGAAAGCCTTTGCGGAGTTGCTCGGGGCGGGCAAATTCTCGTTCGGCAAGGCGGACGAAATGGAGCAGGTGCTCGGCGTCTCGCCCGGTTCGGTGACGCCGCTGGCGATCGCGAATACGACGCCCGGCGAGGTATCGCTGGTGTTCGACGCCGCATTCGCCGGGGCCGACCGGATCGCGGTGCATCCGTTGCGGAACACCGCCACCGTCGCGATGCCCTTCGCCGCGCTCGTGACGTGGCTCGAAGCGCGCGGACACGCTGTGCGCACCGTAGCGCTCCCTTGATCGGTCGAGCGCGGTGCGATCGACGACGCTGGCGCCAGATCGCGCGGATCACGATGAACGTCCGCATCGCGGATAGGGGACGCTGAAAGGGCCGATCATGTCCACCAAGCTGTCGCCCGGCTTCGACCTTAATTCGGTGGAGGTCTTCATCCTCACCGCCGAACTCGGGGGGATGACGCAAAGCGCGCGGCATCTGGGCATGACGCAGTCCGCCGTGTCCCAGACCATTTCGAAGCTGGAGCAGGCGCTTGGTGCCCGCCTGTTCGATCGTACGATGCGCCCGGTGGCGCTGACGCCGGCGGGCAAGCTGCTGCGCCGGGATGGCGGTGAGCTGATCGCCGCGGCGAAGCTGCTGGCGCGTGAGGTGCGCGACGAAACCGCCCGGCCGGCCGATTGCATCACGATCGCAATGGCCGAAAGCCTCGCCAATCACCTGACCGCGCCGCTGCTGAAGGCGGTCGGTCCGCGCGCGCTACGCTGGCAGATGCGATCGGGTATCTCGCTCATGCAGCAGCGCGAGTTCCTGTCGCGGAGCATCGATTTGCTCATTACCGGGTCGAGCCAGCTCGAAAATCTGGAGGAGGTCGAACACTTCCCGATCATGGACGAGGCCTTCGTCATCATCGCGCCGGCTGAATACGTGGGTCCGCTGGAGCCGATCGAGACGCTGACGGATCTCCCGCTCGTGCGCTATTCGTTACTGTCGGCGATGGGGCAGCGGATTGAGAGGCAGTTGTCGCGGATGCGGATGCAAATGCCCAACGTGATCGAGGTGGATTCGACGTTTCAGCAGGTGTCCAGCGTCGCTGCGGGCGTTGGATGGAGCATCACCACGCCGTTATGCCTGGCGAGCCAGCTGGAGCTGTTGCCGGGGCTGCGCGTGGCGCCGATGCCGCGGGCGAGCTTCCGCCGCCGCATTCAATTGGTCGCGCGCAGGGGTGAGTTCGGTGGCCTGCCGCAGGAGATCGCGACGCGATCGACCGCGCTGCTGCAAGCCGGCAAGCTGGCGCAGCTGATCGACAAAGAGCCTTGGATCGCCGATTGCGTGAGCTGGGGCGAATAGCCTAGCCGGCGGCGGCCCGGGGCAGCGCCGCGGTCGTCGCGGCTGCTGCCGTCTGGCGCGCGCCCGCCAGCGACGCCCGCGCTTCCAGCGGCGAACGGCCGAAGCGGCGCCGGAACATGCGGCTCATGTGCGAGGAATCGCAGAAGCCGCATTCGACCGCGATCGCCGTGATCGACTTGTCCGTGGTTTCCAACATGTGCTGCGCCAGCGACAGCCGTACGTCCATGAACGCGACCTGCGGCGAGACGCCGAGTGCGGTCTTGAACCGGCGTTCGAGCTGCCGTTTGCTCTTGCCCATCCGTTCGGCGATGCCCGCGACCGACAAGGGCATGTCGATGCTCTGCTGCGTGATCAGCAACGCGCGCAGGACGATCGGATCGTCGGTGCGATAGTTGAGCATCGCACCCGGCTGCGCCTTTTCGCCGCCCAGCGCCTCGTCGATGATCATGATGTGCAGGCTCTTGCTCGCCTGCGCGCGGCCGACGTGGCGGTCGACCAGATAGGCGGCGAGATGCGCGGAACTGGCGCCGCCCGAACAGGTCAGCCGATCGCGATCGACGATGAAGATGCGGTCGGAGACCGGATCGAGCCCGTCGAACTGTTCCAGAAAGTCGCGATGATGGAACCAGCTGACGCAGCATTTATACCCGTCGAGCAGGCCCGCACTGTGGAGCAGGAAGGCACCGGTACAGACACCGACCAGCGGTATCCCCAGCGCCGCCGCGCGGCGCAGATAAGCGGTATATTCGCTGCCGAACCCGTCGATTTCGTCGATCAGGCCGCCGACCACGACGATATAGTCGAAGCGGGCGGGATCGCCGAGGTGTTCATCGGGCTGGATGGCGATCCCGGAGCTGGACGGGATCGGCGAGGAACTGTCGGATATTACCTTCCAATCGCAGGCGATGTGCCGGCTGCGATCGCCTTCGTCCGCCGCGAGGCGCAGGACGTCGACGAAATTGGCGAAGGCGCAAAGCGTGAAGCGCCGGGCGAGAATGAAGCCCACCGACAAACGCAGGCCCGCCGCCCGACGGCGCAAGGACGCGTCCAATACCGATTGCGCCATGCTCCAACCCGCCCCCAGTTCGAGAGATCTTGCACCCCATGTCGTAGAGTTTGTGGTGGTCTGACGCAATTATCCTTTCCCGGCCCGCAGAGCTTGTCGCAAACCTACTGAGGTTCAAGGCTAATCTTGCATATCCGCGCTGATCGGCGCGGCGGGGGGCGGCAATATGAAAGTCTTGGTGCCGGTCAAACGGGTGGTCGACCATAACGTCAAGATTCGCGTCAAAGGCGACGGGTCGGGGGTCGACCTCGCCAACGTGAAGATGTCGATCAATCCGTTCGATGAAATCGCGTTGGAAGAAGCGGTTCGCCTAAAAGAGGCCGGGGTCGCGAGCGAGATCCTGGTCGTGTCGATCGGCCCGGCCCCGGCGCAGGACGTATTACGCACAGCCTTGGCCGTGGGCGCGGACCGCGCGATCCTGATCCGCGCGGACGCGATGCCCGAACCGCTCGCGGTGGCGAAGCTGCTGAAGGCGGTGGTGGACGACGAGCAGCCCGGCCTCGTCCTGCTCGGCAAGCAGGCGATCGACGACGATGCCAATCAGACCGGCCAGATGCTGTCGGCGCTGCTCGGCTGGTCGCAGGCGACGTTCGCGTCGCACATCGCGATCGCGGAGGGCCGGGCGACGGTGACGCGCGAGGTCGATGGCGGGCTTCAGCTGATCGATGTCGCGCTGCCCGCGGTCGTCTCGGTCGATCTGCGCCTCAACGAGCCGCGCTATGCGACGCTGCCCAACATCATGAAAGCGAAGAAGAAGCCGCTCGAGGAGCGCGCGCTGGCGGACTTCGGGATCGATGTTGCGCCGCGCCTTGCGATCCTGTCGACCGAAGAGCCGGCCATGCGCGGACCGGGTGTCCGCGTCGCCTCGGTCGCCGAGCTGGCCGACACGCTGAAGGCCCAGGCCTGTGTCCTGTGATCGCGATCGGGAGAGCCCGGAAATGACCGTCCTGCTGCTTGCCGAACATGACAATGTCGCCCTGTCCGAATTGACCGCGCGGGCGCTGACCGCCGCGTCGCAGATGGGCGAGGCGGTCGATATCCTCGTCGCGGGGCGCGGCGTGGATGGCGTCGCGGCGGCGGCGGCGCGGCTGTCCGGTGTCCGCCGCGTCCTGCTGGCCGACGCTCCGGCCTTCGAGCATCGGCTGGCCGAACCGACCGCCGCGCTGATCGTGGCGCTGGCCAAGGATTATGGCGCGATCGTCGCACCGGCGACCAGCACTGGCAAGAACGTGCTGCCGCGCGTCGCGGCGCTGCTCGACGTGATGCAGCTGTCCGAAGTGGTCGAGGTCGTCGCGCCCGACACGTTCAAACGGCCGATCTACGCCGGCAATGCGATCCAGACGGTGCGATCGAGCGACGCCGTGAAGGTGGTCACCGTCCGCACGGCAGCCTTTGCGCCGACGGTGGCGGGCGATGGCACCGCCGACGTCGTCACGATCGGCGATGCCAGCGATCCCGGCCTGTCCCGCTTCGTCGAGAACCGGTTCGCGGCGAGCGACCGGCCCGATCTGGGCGCGGCGCGGATCGTCGTGTCGGGCGGCCGGGCGCTCGGTTCGGCGGCGCAGTTCCAGGCGACGATCCTGCCGCTCGCCGACAAACTGGGCGCGGCGGTCGGCGCGTCGCGCGCCGCGGTCGACGCCGGCTATGCGCCCAACGACTGGCAGGTCGGCCAGACGGGCAAGGTCGTCGCCCCCGAACTCTACATCGCCTGCGGGATATCCGGCGCGATCCAGCATCTTGCCGGGATGAAGGACGCCAAAGTGATCGTCGCGATCAACAAGGATGCGGACGCGCCGATCTTCCAGGTCGCCGATTACGGCCTGGTCGGCGACCTGTTCGATGTCCTGCCCGAACTCGAACGCCAGCTCTGAGCCATCGAAAGGCCGTCCATGACCGAGAAAACCTATGTCGTACGGCTGGGCTGCAAGGACCAGCCCGGTATCGTCGCCACCGTGACCACCGTCCTGGCGCATATGGGCGGCAATATCCTGGAATCGAACCAGTTCTGGGATCGGCAGGCGGACCATTTCTTCCTGCGGATCGCGATCACCGTCCCCGCCTGGGTGACGCGCGATGCGATCGAGGAGGCGCTGCGCCCCGCCACCGCCCGCTTCGCGCTCGACCTGACGGTCGTCGACGTCGCCGAACGCCCGAAGATCATCGTCATGGTCTCGAAGTTCGACCACGCGATGCACCACCTGCTCTACCAGATCAAAGTGCGCTGGCTGAACGCCGAGGTCGTCGCGATCGTCTCCAACCACGACGGCGCGCGCGCCGCGGCTCAGATCGAGGGCGTGCCCTTCCATCACTGGCCGGTCACCAAGGACAACAAGGCCGAACAGGAGCAGAAGCTGCTCGCGCTGGTCGAGGAAACCGGCGCGGAGCTGGTGGTGCTCGCCCGCTACATGCAGGTGCTGTCGAACGAGCTGTCCGAACGCCTGTACGGCCGGGTGATCAACATCCACCATTCGTTCCTGCCGAGCTTCAAGGGCGCCAAGCCCTATCACCAGGCGCACGAGCGCGGCGTGAAGCTGATCGGCGCAACCGCGCATTACGTCACGCCCGACCTGGACGAAGGGCCGATCATCGAACAGGAAACCGAGCGCGTCAGCCATATGATGACGAGCGAGGATTTCGTCGCCGCCGGGCGCGACATCGAATCGCGCGTGCTGGCCCGTGCGGTCAAATACCACCTCGAAGGGCGGGTGATGCTCAACAGCCACCGGACGGTGGTGTTCACGCCCTGAGCGCCGCGTCGACCATGGTCACGCCCCCATCACCGCGCTGCGTCCGCGCGATCCCGTACCGAGAGGAATAGAGAATGGCTGCGATCCCCGAAAAGGCCCGTGTCGTGATCGTCGGCGTCGGCGGCATCGTCGGCGCATCGGTCGTCCATCATCTGGTCGAGCGGGGCTGGACCGACATCGTCGGCATCGACAAGTCGGGCGTGCCGACCGACATCGGCTCCACCGCGCATGCCTCCGATTTCTGCTACGCGACCAGCCACGATTATCTGACGACGTGGACGACGCTCTACTCGATGAACTTCTTCGAGAAGATGGGGCATTATTCGCGGATCGGCGGGCTGGAGGTTGCGCGCGTCGGCGACGATCAGCGGATGGACGAGATCCGCCGTAAGGTCGCCTCGGGCAAGGCGTTCGGCACGCGGGCGGAGCTGGTCGACGCCGCGACCATCAAGGCGAAATTCCCGCTGATCGAGGAAAGCCTGATCCAGGGCGGGCTGTGGGATCCGGATGCAGGGCTGGTCGTGCCGCGGTCGCAGACGGTGGCGGGCAAGCTGATCGACCAGGCGGTCGATGCCGGCGCGCTGACCGTCTTCGCCAACAATCAGGCGGAATCGCTGATCATCGAGGATGGGCGGATCAAGGGCGTCGTGACGACGCGCGGCACGATCATGGCCGATTACGTGGTGGTCTGCACGGGCCTGTGGGGGCGGCTGATCGCGGAGATGGCGGGCGAGGACCTGCCGGTCTTCCCGGTCGACCATCCGTTGACCTTCTTCGGGCCCTATACCGCGTTCGAGGGGACGGGGAAGGACATCGGCTATCCGCTGCTGCGCGATCAGGGCAATTCGGCCTATATGCGCGACACCGGCGACCCCAAGACGACCGAGGGCGGCCAGATCGAATGGGGCTATTACGAGGAGCATGCCCCGCGCCTCGTCCACCCGCGCGATCTGCTGGAAAAGGAATTCGCCCGCCTGTCGCCGTCGCAGCGCGACCTGGAGATGGAGCAGATCATCGCGCCGCTGGAGCGGGCGATGGAGCTGACGCCGATCCTGGGCGAGCTGGGCTATAACGAAAGCCATTCGTTCAACGGGTTGCTGCAGACGACCACCGACGGTGGGCCGTCGATCGGCGAGAGCCAGAAGGTGCGCGGCCTGTGGTATGCGGTCGGCATCTGGGTGAAGGACGGCCCCGGCATGGGCAAGCTGGTCGCCGACTGGATGACCGACGGGCGCACCGCGATCGACCATGCCAGCATCGACTATGCGCGCTTCAACCCGTTCCAGCTCGAGCCTAAGTTCATCGAGGAACGCTGTCTCGAGACGGCGGCCAAGATCTACAACCCGCCGGTCCACCCGCGCGAGCCGTTCGCGGGCGGGCGCGGCATCCGCCGCTCGCCCTTCTGGGAGCGCGAGAAGGAACTCGGCGGCTATTTCATGGAGCTGGGCGGCTGGGAACGCGCGCACGGCTATGCCGCGAACGAGCATCTGCTGGAGAAATACGCCGATCAGGTGCCGGTGCGCGAGAATGAGTGGGACAATCGCCACTTCTGGCGCGTGTCGAATGCCGAACAGCTGGAGCTGAGCGCCGACTGCGGGCTCATCAACCTGTCGCACTTCCATATCACCGATATCGAAGGGCCGGATCATGTCGCGCTGATGGAATGGCTGTGCGCGGCCAAGGTCGGCGGCGATGCGACGGTGGGGAAGGGCGTCTACACCCATTTCCTGGATGACGAGGGCAATGTGCGCGCGGACTTCACCGTCTTCCGCCTTGCCGATCGCTGCCGGTTGGTGAACGGCGCCGATGCGGGCCCGCGCGACGTCCACTACATGCGCCGCGTGGCGCAGGATCGTGGGCTCGACGTCACCGTCACCGACGTGACCGAGAAATATGTGACCGTCGGCATCTGGGGCCCGAACGCGCGCGTCAATTTGCAGAAGGTCGTCGACGACCCCGACGCGCTGTCGCTGGAGAATTTCCCTTTCGCGGCGATCCGCACCGTCCGCATCGCGGGCAAGGACGTGATGGCGTTCCGCATCTCCTATGTCGGGGAGCAGGGCTGGGAGCTGCACATGGCCTATGAGGACGGGCTGGCGGTGTGGGACGCGCTTCGCTCCACCGGCGTCATCGCGGTGGGCATTGAGACCTATGCCAATTCGCGGCGCATGGAGAAGAGCCTGCGCCTCCAGAACGCCGACCTGCTGACGCATTACAATTTGCTGGAGGCCGATCTGGCCCGCCCGAAGGCCAAGGAAGCCGATTTCCGGGGCAAGGCCAAACATCTGGAACACCGCGCCCGCGCGCATCAGCCCGCCAAGCTGTGTACGCTGGTGATGACCGACAATGTCGATAGCCAAGGCGTGAAGCGCTATCCGGTCGGTATCCTGCCGGTCATCGATCCCGAAACGGGCGAGGTGCCGGTCGACGCACTGGGGCGGCGGTCCTACACCACCTCCATCGCCTATGGCCCCTCGATCGGCAAGAACATCGCGCTGGCCTATCTGCCCTGGGCGCTCTGTCAGGAAGGGCGCATGCTGGAGGTCGAATATTTCGGCGAGCGCTATCCGGTCGAGGTCGCGTCGGTGGGCTATCGCCCGCTGTACGATCCCGACAATCGCAAGCCGAAGAGCTGATCGTCCGGCGCCGGTGGCCAGCGTGCGATACGTCATCCGTCTGGAAAATTGCGCCTTCTTCGCGCGGCACGGCGTGTTCGACGAGGAGGAGCGGCTGGGTCAGCGCTTCCACGTCGATGCGCAGGTGCAGGTCGATGCCGCACTCGGCGATGATGGCGGCAGCATCGTCGGCACGGTCGATTACGGCGCGCTCTTCGCCGAGATCGAGCGGCTGGTGCGCGGGCGACGGCACCTGCTGATCGAATCGCTCGCGCTGGAGATTGCGCGGGGGCTGTGCGATCGCTTTCCCGCCTTCGCGGGCGCGGTCATCCGGCTGCGCAAGCCGTGCGTGCCGATCGACGGTATCCTGGACCATGTCGAGGTGGAGGTCGCGTGGCCACCCGCGGACACGATCCCTGCCGCCGATGCCACGGTGTCGCGATCGCAGGGTGCGGGCGACGCACCTGTCCTATTTTCGCAAGACCGCGTCTGAATATCGTGGCGACCATTAGGAATTATCGCGTTGCTCATAATACTGGCGGCGCAAGAATGGCGTGGGCCTCGCTGCGCCGACGTGCGGCGGGGTCGGGGATTGCGTGGGGAAGGATGGCATGATGGACGCCCGTAGCGAGATGCTGGATCTGATCCGCCACCGGAAGCAGGGCTATTCGCTGCCCCAGCCCTTTTACGTCGATCAGCAATTCTTCGATCTGGACCTGGAACTCATCTGGTATCGGGATTGGCTGTTCGCCGGGCATGATTGCGAGCTGACCAAGCCCGGCAGCTATTTCACGCTGCAGGTCGGCGCCTATCCGATCGTCGTCGTGCGCGATCGCGACGGCACGCTGCGCGCCTTTCACAACAGCTGTCGGCATCGCGGCAGCCGGGTGTGCAAGGCCGAACGCGGCGTCGCGCCCAAGCTGGTCTGCCCGTACCACCAATGGACCTATAATCTCGACGGCTCGCTCGCCTTCGCCCGCCAGATGGGGGAGGGGTTCGACCGCACGCAGCATGGCCTGAAGCCCGTCGCCTGTGAGAGCGTCGCGGGGTATATCTTCATCTGCCTCGCCGATCGGCCGCCCGCCTTCGCACCCTTCGGCGACCTGATGCGCCCCTATTTCGCGCCCCATAATCTGGCCGACGCCAAGATCGCGTTCCAGTCGACGATCGTCGAAAAGGGCAATTGGAAGCTCGTCTGGGAAAACAACCGCGAATGCTATCATTGCGCGGGCAGCCATCCCGAATTGTGCAAGACCTATTCGGAATCGCCCAACGTCACCGGCGTGGCCGGCGGCGAGGACGATCCGGAAATGGCGGAGCATTGGGCGCGGTGCGAGGCCGCCGGGCTGCCCGCGCAGTTCCGCATGCATGACAGCGGGCAATTCCGCGCGATCCGCGCGCCGCTGCTGCGGGAAGCGGAAAGCTATACGATGACCGGCAAGCGGGCGGTCGCGCGCGGCCTGTCGGAGAGCGTCACGGCCGACCGTATCGGTGCGCTGATGCTGTTCAACTATCCGACGACGTGGAACCACGTGCTCGTCGATCATGCGGTTACCTTCCGCGTGATGCCGATCGGCCCGAACGAGACGGCGGTGACGACCAAGTGGCTGGTCCACAGGGATGCGGTCGAGGGTGTCGATTATGACCTCGATACGCTGACGCACGTCTGGACGCAGACCAACGATCAGGATCGCCGCATCGTCGAGGAAAATGCGGTCGGCATCCGGTCGCCCGCCTATGAGCCCGGCCCCTATTCGCCGTTGCACGAAGGCGGGGTGATCCAGTTCGTCGACTGGTATACGCGCGCGATCGAGGCGCGATTGGACGACACGGGTCAGGACCGGGTGCGGCGGGTCGCGTGACCGTACGCCGACGGAGCGGTCGATGACGGCTGGGCGGTATCTGCACCTCGACGAGATGTCGCCGTGGAGCGACCGGCTGCATCATCTGGAAGTCATCGGCATCGCCGACGAGGCGCCGGGGGTGAAGACCTTCACCTTCCGCTCCGATCCCGACCGCTGGTTCCGGTATCGTCCCGGTCAGTTCGTGACGCTGGAGCTGCCCGCGGACGGCGGCCCGCTGTTGCGCACCTATACGCTGTCGTCGTCGCCGTCGCGCCCCTTCTCGATCGCGGTGACGGTGAAGGCGCAGGCGGACAGCGTCGGCACGCGCTGGATGTTCCAGCATCTGCGGGTCGGTGCGCGCATTCGCGCTTATGGTCCGGCGGGGCAGTTCACGCATGTCGCGCATCCCGCCGCGCGCTATCTGTTCCTGTCGGCGGGATCGGGCATCACCCCGATGATGTCGATGCTGCGCTGGATGGCCGATTGCGCGCCCGCCAGCGACGTCGCGTTCGTCACGGTCGCGCGGCGGCCGGAGGATCTCATCTTCCGCTGCGAGCTGGAATTGCTCGACCGGCAGATGCCGAACCTGTCGCTTGCGATGCTGGTGCGCGACAATCCGCCGGGCGACACCTGGAGCGGGCATCGCGGCCGGCTGGATGCGGCGCGGCTGGCGATGCTGGTGCCCGACCTCCTCTCGCGCGAGGTGTTCTGCTGCGGCCCGGATACGTTCATGGCGCTCGCCGGTGACATCGTGCGCAACGCCGGGCTCGACATGGTCCGGTATCACCAGGAGAGTTTCGGCGAAGCACCGGCGCATGCGCCGAGCGAGCAGGTGGTGCCAGCGCCCTGTGCATCGGGCGAGGCGGTGTCGATCACCTTCACCGCATCGGGCGTCACCGCGCCGTGCCAGCCGGGGCAAACGGTGCTCGAGGTCGCGCGTCAGGCCGGCGTCCGTATCCCGGCGGCGTGCGAATCCGGTCTATGCGGGACGTGCAAGATCCTCAAGCAGCACGGCAGCGTCGAAATCGCGCACAATGGCGGCATTCTGGATGACGAGATCGAGGAAGGATACATCCTAGCCTGCTGCTCCCACCCAAACCAAAATCTGCACGTCGACGCCTGAGTTGGGGCGTCGCGGGTGCGTTCAGTCGACGATCGCGATCAGCGCCATCAGCGCAAAGCCGCACCAGGGCGCCAGCTGTCGCGCGATACCGAGCGCCTGTGCCGTCGTGCGATGGCGCTGCATGCCGAAGTGCAGGAACGTGCCGGCACCCAGCGCGAGGATCGTCGGTTTGACGAGCGGCCAAGCCTGCTCCTGCCGCGTGGCCACCGCGCCCAGCACGACGCCGAGCGGCAGGGCGACGACGAACGCGCTCTGCACGATCATCGCCCTGCGGCGGGACAGCGAGCTGTCGGTCAGGATCTGCGCCAAGGAGAAGGACGCTGCGCCCTTGTGCGCAATGAGCGCGAGAAACAGTACGAGAATGGCGGCCTGACGCGAGGTGGCACCTAGCGCGGCGCCGGCCAGGAAACTGTGGGCGGCGAGGGCGATGGCAGCGGCGAGTGCGGGGGCAGCGGACCGGCCGCTCCCCCACGCCAGACGTTCGAGCAGGGCGAGGCCCATGATCGTCGCGCCGCAAATGACGAACGGCCAGGGATAGCTGGCGCCATAGGTCCAATAGCCCTGCGCGGAATCGGGCAGCATGTGGATCAGGCCCGCACCCAGGAAGATGCCGGCGGCGAGCGCATCCGCGGTGGCGGCGACGGCGGACCGGCGCGACGACGGGGTCGTGCGAAAAACCGGGGCGGCGGCGGCCATCGCGACGACGACCAATATTGCGGTGAGAAGACCAAGAAGAAGGTCCCGGTGCATGATGCTGCTGCTCCCGTTCGATCCTGTCAGCGGGGCGATCGTGGGTCGCCCGTCCTGCTGCGCTTCAGCGTATTGAGGCTGCGTCTGCGATTGTGCGTACGAGGCGGCCGCATGCGGTCCGTCACGACGCTGTGAGTCGGTCCGCTACGGTGATGCGGTTCGGCGGGGGTGCGTGACCCCTGAGGCGGGGCAGGGGGCCTAGCCTGTCATGGCGCGACGTCACCGGCGCGCGCTGGGGCATGGGCATGCGCCGCAGACCGTTGCCATCGAGCCATTGTCGATCGCGCGTGTCCGTCGGCCGTCCAACCGGCAGCAGGTGCAGGAGAGGGGGCATTCGTTCTTCGTCCCATATCTAACCCAACGTATGCGATGGTATAACGTCGCTCGCAATTGGCATTTTGAGGACGGATGCTTGCTATCGCTTGCGCCATTGGTCCGCGATCGAGGAATTGTCGGAAATACTCCGTTATTGGGAGGATGCAGCCTGCGTGTGGGGAGGCTCAGTCTCTGGGGCGGATCCGCGGCCGAGACGTTATCCCCGTGACGTGGCGTCGACCGCACAGCGCGTGGATTGGAGAGGCAAGGTGACCGCAAGCCCGCGTGAAACGGCGCTCATGCTGCTCGCATCCCGGGCGGCGGACGCGAGCGTGTGCCCGAGCGAGGTCGCGCGCGCGATCGCACCGGAGGGCTGGCGCGCGGCGATGCCGTCGGTCCATGCCGCCATCGATAGGCTGGTCGAAGAGGGCCGCGTTCAGCTCAGCTGGAAGGGGAAGACGCTTCCCAAACGCAGCGGTCCCTATCGGATCGGCCGCGTAGTCGCGGGCTGACGGGCGATCCACGACCGTCGTCGGAGCGCCGACGGTCGTAATCCCGGTCCGCTCAGTCCGCGGCCGTTCCTGTCGGGGCGGGGCGGGCGGCCTGCTTTGGCTTGACGTAGCGATCGAGCCAGTCGGTCATCTGCCACAGCGTCTCTTCGGTCGATTCCAGCGCGCGATAGCCGTGCGGCTCGTTCGGCAGGACGACATAGCGGACGGTCGCGCCATTACCCTTCAGCGCGGCATACATCCGCTCCGACTGGATCGGGAAGGTGCCGCTATTGTCGTCGGCGCCGCCGTGGATCAGCAGGATCGGCGCCTTGATCCGGTTCGCATAGGTAAACGGGCTCATCTCGGTATAGGTCGGCGTCGCCTGCCAATAGGTGCGCTGTTCCGCCTGGAAGCCGAACGGGGTCAGCGTGCGGTTGTACGCACCCGACCGGGCGATGCCGGCGCGGAACAGATCGGTGTGCGCGAGCAGGTTGGCGGTCATGAACGCGCCATAGCTGTGGCCGCCCACCGCCATGCGGTTACGGTCGCTAACGCCGAGCTTCACCACTGCATCGACGGCGGCCTCGGCATCCTCGCGCAGCTGTTTGACATAGGTGTCGTTCGCCTCCGCGCCGCCTTCGCCGATGATCGGCATCGCGGGATTGTCGAGGATCGCATAGCCTTGCGTCAGCAGGAACAGATGGCTGATGCCGCGCGGGCGCACGAAGCGATTGCCCTGGTCGACCGTCTGACCGGCGACCTTGGCGTCGGTATATTCGGCCGGATAGGCCCAGAGCAACGTCGGCAACGGCCCGTCACGCTTGGCGTCATAGCCGGCCGGCAGATACAGCGTCCCCGACAGCGGCACGCCGTCGGCGCGGGCATAGGTGATCGTCTTCTGGGTCACGCCCGCGAACACCGGTGCGGGATCGGCGAAGGCGGTGACGGCCTTCGCCTGGCCGCCCTTGACGCTGCGGATCATGTAATTGGGTGCGAGCTTGGCGCTCTCCCGCCGGGTCAGGATCCGCTGCCCGCTGTCGTCGAGCAGCGCCACGACGCTTTCGTAATAGGGCGCCTTGGCCGTCCACAGCCGGGTCTGTGCGCCGCCGGCGAGGGGCATGGTCGCGAGGAAGGGGAAGGCGCCCGCCTTGGTCGCGCCGTCGCCCCGCACATAGACGGCGTCATGGCGGGGGGTGAAGCGCATCACCCGCTTGCCCGCGGCATTGTCCTCCAGGATCGGATCGCCGGGATCGCCATATTGATCCTGGTAATTGCGGGTGAGCAGCATCCGGCTCTCTCCCGGACGCGACGGAGCGACGGCCTGACGATGTTCGGTGCGCGATCGCCATTCGCGGTCGATCACCATCGCAAAGCCGTCGTCGCCCCATAACGTCGTCGCGTAGCGCGCGGGCGTCTTGGCCAGCTCGACTGGCGCGGCGTCGAAGGGCGCGGCCTGCATCATCACCTTGTCGTGGAAGGCGATCTTCACGCGCGGGTTGCCGCCATCGAGCGCTTCGGCCCAGACCAGCGTCGCGGGCGCATCGGCGCGCCATTCCGCGTCGCGTGGGCCTTTGACGGTCGCGTCGAAGTCGACGGGCAAGTCGTCGGCCAGCGGGCGGTCGACGAGCGTCTTCACCGGCTTGCCGTCGATCGTCGACACCGCAATCTCGGTAGGGAAGAAGCGCGCGGGCAGCAGATAGGAATAGGGCCGCTTCAGCCGCTCGGTCAGCAGGTAACGGCCGTCGGGCGACACGCTGAAGTCGGTGATCAGCCCCGGCGTTCCGATCGGCTGCGCGGTTCCGTCGAGCGCGACGCGGGTCAGCTGGCCGGTGAAATAATGGTCGAACAGCGCCTCGTCATGCGCGTCGCCGAGCAGATCCTCATAGGTGCGCGCGGCCGAGGTGCGGCCGTTGCTTTCCTGCACCACCGGGCCGGTCGGCGTAGTCGACGCGACCGGTGCGGGCCCGCGCCCGGCGGGGACGGTATAGGCGATCAGGGCTTTGCTGTCGGGCGTCCAGACGAACGGCGTGCCGAAGCTGCCGTTCAAACCCTTGGCGACGACGCGTGCGCTACCGTCACGCTCCGCGATCCAGAGCGACAGGCTATCGGGCTCCTGCGCGTAGAAGGCGACGTGGCGGCCATCGGGCGACCAGTCCGGCGCGGCGAAGCGCAGCCCCGCCGGCAGGTGGGCGGCCACCGTTCGGCCGCTGGCAATATCCTTGAAGCTCAGCGCGTTCAGCCACTGCACGCGAACCTCGGCCTGACCGTTGGTCGCGGGGTCGATCCGATAGCCGCCCAGCCGCAGGATCGGCTTGGAGAGATTGGCGATCGACGGCAGGTTCTCGCGCCCGAAGATGGCAAGCGTGTTGTGATCGGGGCTGACGGCCACCGCGGGGGTGGGGGACGCCTCCAGCGCCTTGGCGATCGCATCCGGTGCGCGGTGATAGGTGGTGCCGGCCGGCTGGGCATGGGCCGTGGTGGCAAGCAGCAGAGCGATCAGGCAGGCACCAGCGCGCATTCGTAACCCCTTATGTGACGGTTCGTTCATGTGCCACGAGGCCATCGCGCCTGCCAGCGATTTCGGGATCGGTTGCGTGCGGCGGGGGTGCGGGTGGGGCTGTCGCGACGAGATTTCGGGCAAGGTCGGAACCGAGCGAACGCGGCGTCAGTGAAAGGCAGAGTGGACGGTGGCGTGATCGCACGACACGGGCGTCGACGATATGCCGGACTTGCGCTCCCACGGCCGGCGGTGCCGCGTAGATACCTCAGAACGCCTAACGTCTTGAAAGCTTCGGCAAGATAGAGAAGCCCACGGAAGGTGGTGACGCACTTGGGCTCGAACCAAGGGCCCGCTGATTAAGAGAGCGGAATACCGAACTATAAATGAAATACTTAGTTGTATTCGTGCATATCAATTTTGTCTTTAACTACTTCAAAATAAAAACGCCGGCCAATGGCTTACAGCCCCATTCTAGTCACATGAAAGATGCGACTAAATCGCGTTCGGACAATTGCATGGGGAGCGGCTCGCCTTCGAGTGCGCGTTAGTCGTCGCCGTAAAATAGCGTCGCGAAAGGCTTGGCTGTCATTGCCCGAAAGCGTTCGATTTTCTCAAGTGTCGAAGATGACGCGAACTTGGCCAACTTCCATGGTCTCCAGGATGCCCAATGCGGTTGTCGCTTTTCCAGAAAGGCAGTGCTCCCCTCTTGAGCATCGGGGCTCGAGAAGATTTCAGCCATGACAGCGTTCGATTGCTCCCAGAACGACAGTTCGTCCAATTCTGATCGAGCGGGAGATCGACATCTGCCATGAGACGGTGCGGCTGTGGTGGAACAGGTTCGCGCCGCTATTTGCCGGTTATATCCGTCGCCAGCGGGTCAGCCGGATGCGGGGCTTTCGTCGATGGCGATGGCATCTCGACGAGATGTACGTGAAGCTCAACGGCGAGATGGTCCATCTGTGGCGGGCGGTGGGCCACGAGGGCGAGGTGCTGGAGAGCTACGTCACCAACACGCGCGGCAAGCCGACGATCCTGGCGCTGGGTGCAGGCACGTTTCTTCACCTCGCCACGCAGCGCGATCGCACGTAAGACCAGGCTTCCGGCATCGCGCGCGGGCGCTGGCTGGCGCCGTGGTTCGGCTTTGCGGTGATGGCTTTGATTGCGATCGTCGACTGATTATCCGCACCGCCCTTGGATGGCGGCCGTTCACGTGCTGATCTGGCGCCCCCGGCCGATCGAAGCGTACCGGTTGCCGTCGTTTCCAAACGCGAAGTTGGGGAACGCGATGCCAATATACGGTCGAACCGTAAGACAAGCCTATTTACGCCGACAACGGGACTTAATACGATATGGTATATCGTCACATAAAGGAATTCTGGTGTCGCGGTACTGCACCTTCGGGATCTGGCGCATAGCGACACTCTCCGGTCGTGCGACCATGGATAGCATAACCCTGCTCGACCACGTCCCCATGCATGCCGGTTCGGCATCGCTGTGGCCGGAACGCGGGCCGTGATTATCCTGCCCTTCCTGCTCGGCGCTGTGGCCGGCCTGTCGACCTATGTCGGCGGCAGGCTCGCGATGCGCTGGGGGCAACGGCGCGACCTGTTATTTGGGCTGACCGGTGCTATGGTCATCGGACTGGCCCTTCTCGATCTGTTACCCGAGGCATTGGAAAGCGGCCAAAGCGTACACGGCGCCCACATCGTCTTCGGTGCGACGGTGGCCGGCGCGGTCCTCTATATCCTGCTCCGCCGGTTGCCAGCCGCCGGTGCGGCAGGGCGCATCAGCCTCATCCGGCACAGCGTCATATACGGCCTCGGCCTTGGCATCGCCTTCCAGCTTTCGAGCGCAACCGGCTGGCTGGTCGCGATCGCGGTGCTCGCGCATGACATGGCCGATGGCGCGAACATGGTCGGCTTGAGCGCGCGGTCGGGCGAGACCGAACGAGGGCATTGGTGGCTCATGGTCAATGCCGCCGCGCCGCTTGTCGGTGTCGCGACCGGTCAGGCGATACCCGTCGATCTCGGACGCGTCTCGCTGCCGCTAGGCGCTATTCGCCGGTGGCGTCCTCTATATCGGAGCGTCGGAGCTGCTGCCCCGCAGCCGGAGCGGACGGTCCTGTGTGGCAAGCGGGCTGGCAAGCCTGTGTGGCATCGCCGCCATGGCCGGAGCGGTTCATTTTGCCGGTCAGCCTTTCCCGTCCCGTCCTCAACCTCAGCAAAGGAACTGACATACCTATGCGTTTCCTGACGATCCCGCTCGTTACCGCCCTTACGATCGCAGCCCCCGCTACGGCGCAGGACGCGCCCAAGGAAGCGCAGCCCGGCGGCAAGTCTCCGGTTGCAGTCTATGACGAGAAGGTGGCGAAGGCTGTGGGCGACGCCTGGGTGATGCCCCCCGCGACGGAGCAGGAAAGCGTGACCGCGCATAGCGTCGTCGTCGATGGCCGTACGCTGAAATATCATGCGACTGCGGGTACGGTCACGATCAAGGACGATAGCGCCAAGCCGACCGCCAGCGTCTTCTACGTCGCCTATACGCTCGACGGCGCCGCGCCCGGCACGCGGCCGGTAACCTTCTTCTACAATGGTGGCCCCGGCTCCTCGTCGGTGTGGCTGCACATGGGCTCATTCGCGCCGATGCGGGTGAAGACCGCCAATCCCGAATATATCCGCCCCGCCCCTTATGGCTTCGGCCCCAACCCGGACACGCTGCTGGACAAGACCGATCTCGTCTTCATCGACATGGTCGGCGCAGGCTATTCGCGCCCGCTCGGCGATGCGACGGGCAAGCAGTTCTGGGGTGTCGACGAGGATGCCGACGCCTTCGCCAAGACGATCCTTCGCTGGACGACGAAGAACGGCCGCTGGACCAGCCCGAAATTCCTGTTCGGCGAAAGCTACGGCACGACACGTTCGGCGGCCCTTGCCTATCAGTTGCAGGATCGGGGCATGGCGCTGAACGGCGTCGTGCTGCTTTCCTCGATCCTCAACTACGGCATCGAGCAGCAGGGCTATGACCAGAGTTATATCAGCTATCTGCCAAGCTATGCCGCGACCGCATGGTATCATGATCGCCTCGCGAACAAGCCCGCCGATCTTCCGGCCTTCCTGACAGAAGTACGCGCCTTCGCTGCCGGCCCCTATGCGCAGGCCCTCAGCAAGGGACAGAATCTGTCCGATGCGGAGGAGGATGCGATCGCCACCCGCATGGCCGCCTATACCGGCCTGTCCGCGACCTTCATCAAGCGCGCCAAGCTGCGCGTCGATCTCGGCCGGTTCCAGAAGGAACTGCTCCGCGACCAGGCGCTGACCGTGGGGCGGTTCGACAGCCGCTACACGGGCGTCGATGCGGACTCGGCCGGCGAAAACCCCGATTTCGACGCCTCGGACACCGCGATTTCCGGCGCGTTCGTCACGACGTTCAGCGACTATGTGCAGCGCGACCTGAACTATAAGCCGGGGCTGGATTATCGCATCGGTGCCTATGGCCTTAAGGACTTCGATTGGAACTGGAAGCACAAGGCGCCGGGATCGGGATATCCGATGAACAACCCCGACGTCGCCGTCGATCTTGCCGCCGCGATCCGCACCAACCCCTATCTCAAAGTCCTGTCGCTGAACGGGTGGTACGACATGGCGACGCCCTTCTTCGCCACCGAATACGACATCTCTCACATGCTTCTGGACAAGAAGCTGCGTGGTAATGTCAGTTTCAAATATTACCCCTCAGGCCACATGATCTACCTCAACCCGGAGGCCTTGCACCAGCTTCACACCGATCTGGCCCACTTCTATGACGAGACAGTGGCCGCATCCGCGCAGAACCGTCCGGCGGGTCGGTAACGCTGACGACGCCGGGCCTCGGCCTACGCGGTCCTGGCCGGCATTTCGGGCTTGTCCTCTCCTGTCCTTCGCCAGGCCTGTGCGGGCGGAGGACGGGGCGGTGACGTTCGATGATCCGCTTCGGCGATGCCGATCGTCTCGGGCGGCGATCGCGGGGGCGGTGCGCACACGTGATCTGCTCGGCTGGGGCGCCCTGCCGCTTGGTATGTCCGCGCTCTATCCGGTGCTGGCGATCGGATTCCTGTTGATAGCCTCGTTCGGCATGTGGGCTCGGCAGCACGTCGACGGGGTCGGTGGCGACATGCACGAGGCCGGCATCGCGTTGACGGAAACGTGCCGGCTTTTGTTTGCCGCAATCGCCATCGACTGATCAGGTTCTCGTGACAGCATTCGATCAACCGGGGTTGTCAATGTGACGATGTATCATTACTCAGCGCGCTCCAATTTGGGCGGGGGCGTGAATGAGGAGCGGAGCGATTGTCGCAGCCGTTATGGCCGGTCTGACGACAGGAAATGCGTTCGCGCAGAAGCAGGTTGATGACGCGACGGAGATATCCGGAGACATCGTCGTCACCGCCGCCCGCACGCAGGAACGGCGGCAGGATGTCGCCTCGGCCATCCAGGTCATCACCGACCAGCAGCTCGACCGGACGGTCGCGACCAATTTCCTCGACCTGCTCAAGAAGAACGCCGCGATCGACGTGATCCAATATCCCAACGGGCTGGGCGGCATCAGCCTGCGCGGTCTGCGGCCGGATTTCGAGTTCACGATCAATCCGCGCACCTTGGTGCTGGTCGACGGCCGCCCGTCGGGATCGACCAGCCTCAACACCGTCGCGCCGGAAAGCATCGCCCGCGTCGAGGTGCTGCGTGGGCCGGCGTCTGCGGTTTATGGCGCATCGGCGATCGGCGGCGTCGTCAACATCATCACCCGCCGTTCGAGCGGCCCGCTCTCGGGCCAATTCACGGTGGGCGGCGGATCGTTCGAGACGATCCGTTCCGGCGTGACGCTGGGCGGCGATCTTGGGGGCGGCGCAGACTTCGACCTGGACCTCGGCTATGTCCGCCAGAACGGCGAGTTCCGCACCGGCGACGGCCTGATCCGACCGAACAGCGACTCGATGCGGGCGTCCGGCCGGGGACGGATCGGCGCGACGCTGTCACCGATCGTCCGGCTGGATAGCAGCGTCGACTTCTCAAACCTGGACAACAACGCGCCGGGGCCGCTGTCCTTCAACCCGCAGAGCCGTTCGGCGAACAATGTCGGCCGGATCAGCGGCGACACCCGCCTCGAGATCACGCCGACGGCCCATGATATCCGGGTGGTCGGCTACGGATCGCGCGAGGACTATCGCTATTCGGAAGTGCCGGCGGCGGCCCCGCGCTACCTGTCGAACTACACGATCACCCGCTATCGCGGTGCGCAGGTGCAGGACACGTGGCAGCTGTTCGATCCGCTGCGCGTCACCTACGGGTTCGATTACCAGAAGGTCGCCGCCACGCGCGCCTCCTACCTCGCGAGTGGCGCGCGGCGTTCCCCCTCAGCCCCGAACGAAGAGCGGACCACCAAGGCGGTGTTCGGCGAAGCGCGACTCGACCTGCTCGACGACCGGCTGATCCTGACCGCGGGCGGACGCTACGACTGGATCACCGTGCGGACGCTCGCGACGCCTTTTCGCCTGAACTTCACGCCCGGAACGGCGGATTTCGGGGTGTTCAACCCTCGCGGCGGTGCGGTCGTGAAGCTGACCGACACGCTGCGGCTGCACGGCACCATCGGCCGCGCCTTCGTGCCGGCGCAGGCGATCCAGCTCGCCGGCGAAAGCGAGGAGTTCGCCGGCCGGCAACGCCGCGTGACCTTCGGCAACCCCAACCTCCAGCCCGAGCGCAACACGACGTGGGATGCCGGCGTCGGCTACTCCAACGCCTGGATCGACGCCGACGTCACCTATTTCGATTCCCGCACCCGCAATCGCATCACCACCGTCGTCGTCAGCGAGACGCCGACGCTGCGGCAGACGAGCTACGTCAATTCCGACCGTTCCCGGTCGCGCGGAATCGAGGGCAATGTGGCGCTCGACGCCGGGTTGCTCGCCGGCCTGCCCGAGGGACGCATCAGCCTGACCGGCAACGTCACCCACTTGATCGAGTCGGAGGATCTGCTGCCGGCCGGCGCGACGCCGATCCGCAACGTGGCGGACTGGACCGCGACGGGATCGCTCACGCTGTCCGACGGCGACCGCCTGTCGCTGACCGGCACCATCCGCACCGTGGGCGACCGGTTCGACACCGACAATAGCCAAGGGCGGCTGTTCACCGGCGGCCGCGGCGGACTGTTCACCTACGACCCGTTCACCACGGTCGATTTCAGCGGTCGCTGGCGGGTGACGCCGCGCGACACGATCCGGCTGGAAGCCGCGAACGCATTCGACGTCGCCTATTATGAGAAGGGGGATTATCCGATGCCCGGCCGCACGGTCTTCGCCCGCTACGTGCGGAGGCTCTGACATGTGGGCCAAGGACGCGCTCGCCGCGATCTCCGATCTCCTGTTCCTGCCGGTCGTCGTCGCGCTGATTGGCGTGGTCGCGTGGACGGCGATCGCCAGCGGCCTGTTCCTGCGCGCGCTGATCGAACGCTGGCGTGGCCGGCGACCGGCGCGCGACCGCTATCGCGCGCGCATCGATGCCGCGCTGACCGGAGATGCCCATACAGACGAACTCGCGGTGGAGGAGATCGTCGCGCGGGCGGAGGCGGACGCCGCACGCTCGCTCAACACTGTCCGCTTCGCGATCCGGGTCGGCCCGTCGCTGGGGCTGATGGGCACGCTGATCCCGATGGCGACCGCGCTGTCGGGCCTCGCGCGCGGCGACCTGCAATTGCTCGCCGCCAACATGACGATCGCCTTTTCGGCGACCGTCGTCGGCCTCGCGGTCGGCGTCGTCGCCTATGTCGTCGCGATGGTCCGCGAAGGCTGGGCGCGCGCCGACCTCGACGCCGTCCGGTTCCACGCCGAGCGCGCGTTGAGGTTAGAGGAATGAGTCGCCGCGCGGTCCGCTTCGCCCGTCGTCGCGATGACCAGAGCTGGCAGGACGATCCGTTGTCGGGCGTTGCCAACCTGTTCGACATCAGCCTCGCCTTCATCGTCGCGATGGTGGTCGCGCTGTTCTCGACGCTGCGCGTCCCCTCGCTGATGGATCCGTCGAGCAACTGGACGATGACTCGCACCACCCCCGACGGGCGGATGGAGATCGTCCGCAAGGACGGCCGCCAGATCAAGGTGGAACAGGTCAGCGACAGGACGCTGAGCGGCAACGGCGACCGGTTGGGGGTCGCCTATCGCCTGCCCGACGGGCGCGTCGTCTATGTGCCGGAGGGCGAGGCGGGGCCGGCGCGGTGAGGCTGGTCGCGGCGATCCTGTTCCTGGTCGCGCTGCTGCCGTCCGTCGCGACGGCGCAGCACCGGCCGCGCATCGCGGTCGTATCGATCCACATCGCCGAGATGCCGACGATCGCGCGGGCGGCGGCGAAGCGGGTGGCGGGCGACGTCGCGGTCGACTTCTACGGTCTTGGCGGCGGCCTGCTGCCTGGTATCGAGGGGGTCGATCTCGGTCGCTACGACCTCGTCATCATCGACGCGGCGGGGCCGCGCCTGCTCAACTTCAGCGCGCAGATCGAGGCGGTGAAACGCCGAACGAAGGTGCTGATTGTCGGGGCCGGCACGCCGGTGACCGGCAATATCGATCCCGCCGAGCATCCCGATATCGCGCGCTACTGGAGCAACGCGACCGAGGACAATTACGCCGGCCTGTTCCTCTATGCCGCGCGGCTAGCCGGGTGGACGACCGGCACCGTCCCGCCGCCGGTCGTCCACCCCGCGCTCGCACTGTGGCATCCCGACGCCGACGGGCCGTTCGCAACGCTGGCCGACTATCTGGCCTGGGAAGTCAGGCGCGTGCCAAACGCCGCGAACAGACCGCGGATCGGCATCCTGTTCTACCGCAACCTCGTGCTTGCGCGGAACACGGCGGTCATCGCCGCGCTGTTCCGCGAAGTCGAGGCGCAGGGCGGACTGCCGGTGCCGGTCTGGCGCGAGGGGAGCGGCGACCTTGCCTCCTCGCTGCTCGGCGACTGGGGGATCGACGCGTTGATCCTGTGCGCCAACCGCATCGACTATGCCGACGCCGTCCGCGGCGTCGCGGAGGCGAAGCGGCTGGGCGTGCCACCGCTCGGCTGCGCCACCGACTATCGCCGCAGCCCGGAGGAATGGCGCGCGAACTCCGGCGGGTTCGCACCTGGTCAAACCGGCGAGTTGGCGCTGTCCGAGCTGGAGGGGATCGTCGAGCCGATGACGGTGGGCGCCCGCGCGGTCGCCGCCGATGGTACCGCCGCATATGTCGCGCTGCCCGAACAGGTGCGCTGGCGCGTCGCGCGGGCGATGGCCTGGGCGCGCCTGCACCGGCTGCCCAACGCAGACAAGCGGATCGTCGTCACCTACCATAACGAAGAACCGGGCGCAGCCGACGTCGGCAGCGATCCCGACAGCTATCTCGACGCGCAGGCGAGCCTTGCCGCGCTGCTCGACCGGTTGCGGCACGAAGGCTATGACACCGGCACCGCGCTGCTGCCCGATGCCGCCGGACTCGGCCGGATGATGGCGGCGCAGACCAACGTCGCGCGCGGCGACGACGCGGCGCTGCGCCGGCGGATCGCCGACGGCGCGATCACGATACCGGAAGGCGAATATCTCAGCTGGTATGCCGGCCTGCCCGCCGCCGTGCGCGCCGCAACCGAGCGTCAATGGGGGCGGCCGCCAGGCGGGCTGATGACCACCGCGATCGACGGCCGGCGCGTCATCGTCGTGCCGGCGTTCCGCATCGGCAAGGTCACGATCGCCGCGCATCCGCTATGGGGGCCGCAGGACGCGGATGCGGTCGGCACGCTCGGCGCACTGCCGCCGCATCACCAGTATCTCGCCTTTTACCTGTGGATGCAGCGGCGGGAGCGCGCCGATGCCTTCCTGCCGATCTTCACCCAGCTGTCGCTGATGCCGGGCAAGCAGGAAGGTCCGGCGGCGGACGACCCGGTCGGCGTGCTGATCGGCGCACTGCCGCACATCTCGCCGCTGCCGCTCCAGGCCAACGGCGGGGTCGGCAACAAGCGGCGCGCGCAGGCGGTCACGATCGGCTTTATGCCGGGGCTCGTGCGCGCGGGCCTGTCGCCTGATCTCGCCGCGATCGAGCGGCTTCTTGCCGCCGCACCGGTCGACCAGGCCGCGGTGCGCGGTGCGGCGGTGCGGGCCGGGCTTGCCGGCGCGCTGGGGAGCGATCCGGCGCGCGCGCCATGGTCGACGCTGAAGCCGGCGTTGCGACGCTACCTCGCGGAGACGGCGGCGGCGCCAATGCCCGATGGCGGTCATGTGCTTGGTCGAGCACCTGATGCCGGAACGACAGCGCGGCTGGTGCAGGCGATGCTGGCCGGTGACGGCAATGACGCTCCGCCGCTCGACGCCATTGCCCGGGCGATCGCCGGCGAGGATGCGCTTCCCGCCGACCTGGCCACACGTGCGCGCGACTACGCCACACGGCTGGCGCACGCCCCGCGCGAGATCGACGCGATCGTGACGGCGCTGGCTGGCGGCTATGTCGAGCCCGGGCCGATGCAGGACGCGATCCGTAACCCCGACGCGCTGCCCGCCGGTCGTAATCCCTACACGCTCGACGTCCGTGCTGTGCCGACACGCGAAGCCTGGGTGACCGGTAAGCGCCTCGCCGACGAGATGCTCGCAGCCTATCGCGCGAAGCACAACGGCGCCCCGCGCAAGGTCGCCTTCATCCTGTGGTCCGGCGAGACGGCTCAGAACGGCGGGACCGCCGAGGCGCAGATCCTCCACCTGCTCGGGCTGGAGCCGGTGTGGAACGCGCGCGGGCAGGTTACCGACGTGGCGCTGGTGCCGCGCGCGACACTCGGCCGCCCGCGCGTCGACGTACTCGTCACCACCTCGGGCACCTATCGCGATCATTTCGGCGAGAAGCTGGCGTTGATCGCCCGTGCGGTGCTACTTGCCTCGCAGGCGGACGAGCCCGACAATGCGGTGCGCATCGACACCCGCGCCCGCGTGGACGCGGCAATCCGCGCTGGCGTCGCGCCGGACCTGGCCGAGAAATGCGCGCTGCGCCGAATCTTCTCGACCGCGCCGGGCGCCTATTCTCCCTCGACCCAGTTCGCGATCAAGCAGGGCTGGAACGCCGAACGGCTCGACCGACTGTATCGCGACCGGCTGGGCCACGCCTACGGCGACGATGGTGCCAACGGCGAGCCCGACGCCGCTGCCTTCGCCGCCAATCTGGACCGGGTGGACGCCGCCGTGTTCGGTCGCACCTCCAACGCATATGGCGTGCTCGATACGCCGTTGCCCGCCGCCTACCTCGGCGGGCTGATCGGCGCGGTGCGCGGCCAGACCGGCCGGTCGATCGACGCCTATGTCGCTAACGGTCAGGTAAGCGGGTCGGCACGGATCGAGAGCCTCGACCGCTTCTATGCCCGCGAGCGCGACAGCCGCTATCTCAACCCGGCGTGGATCAAGGCGATGATGGCGGGCGGCTACGACGGCGCCCGCCATATGGCGGATCTGGTCGAAGCGATGCAGCTATGGGAGGCGACAAAGCCTGATCTGGTTTCCGACCGCGACTGGCGGGCGGTGCGCGAGGTCTATGTCGAGGACCGCTACAAGCTCGGCCTCCGCAAATGGTTCGCGCGCAACAACCCGGCAGCGGGAGCGAAACTGATCGAAGCGGCACAGGGGTTCGCCGGCACCGCGACCGCTCGCGTGGGACTGTCGACGGCCCCGTCGAGCGGCATCCCGGCCACCGCTGCGACACCCGCGACGATCGCGCGCCCGCCACGTGCGGGCGCGCCTGCCGTCCCGCAGGTCTCTGGCTTCGAGTTGAAGGAGGTTGCCGACAGCGCGATCGCCGCAGCCGACGGACGATCGTCGCTCGGTCCCCTCATGCTCGTGCCGCTACTCCTGCTGCTGGGTATCGGCGCCGCCAGACGACCCCGCTGGTAGCGGGGCGATCGTCAGCGTCGCGTCGACGTCCAGGTGCGCCTCGATCGCGAACGCGATCTGGAGGCTATCCTGCACCCGCGTCCCTGACAGCCGCCCCGTCGCGTCAGGCGACATCTGCCGCGGCCTGCTCGTCGGCCTCGAGGTTCGCGATCAGGCGGTGGAGCAGGGCGACGAGGATATCGGTCTCCAGCGCGCTGAACCCACGCAGCGCGCGCGCATTCTTGCCCAGCAGCACCTCGCGCCCGATCGCGGCGATCGCCTGTCCGCGCTCGGTCAATGCGATCATCGCCGATCGCCGGTCGCTTTCGTGCGGCGTGCGGGCAATCAGGTCCAACGTCTCGAGCCGCCCCAGCAGCGCAACCATCGCAGGCTGCTTCACCGCAGACGCACATACCAGGTCGCGCTGCGCCATCGGCCCCTTCCAAGACAGCAGCATGATCGGCCCGATCAGCGCCAACGTCACCCCGTGCGGGCGCAGCGCCGCATCGACCACCCGGTTGAACACCGTTGCGGCATGGTTGGCGAGATAGCCCGGCGCGGCGATCGCCTCGGGATGCATGTCGGTTCGGTCGGTCATGCCACACCGTAGGGTCGGGACGGCACCGGGATCAATGAAGCACTATGGAACATCATATGTGATGTATCTGTTATGCCAACAATCCTGTTGGAGGTTGGCAGACATGAAAGGCAGGGTTTTGGTCACTGGCGCAAGCGTCGCCGGCGTCACAGCGGCATGGTGGCTGGCGCGACAGGGCATGCCAGTCGATCTGGTCGAGCGAGTCGCGTCGTTTCGCGATGGCGGACAGAATGTGGACGTCCGCGGCGCAGGCCGTGCGGTGTTGCGCCGCATGGCATTGGAACAGGCGGCGCTCGATCTCAGCACCAGCGAATACGGCACCGACCTAGTCGACAGCGACAACCAGGTGATCGCCCGCTTCGGCGTCGACGAGGGTGGCGACCGGGGTCCCACCGCCGAGCTGAAAATCCGTCGCGGCGACATCGCGCGGCTGATCTACGACGATCTCGGCGACGGCGTCGACGCGCGGTTCGGCGACCATGTCGCGGGCATCGCGCAGGACGATGCCGGCGTCGACGTCACCTTCGCAAGTGGCCGCCCCGGGCGCTATGCGACGGTAATCGTCGCCGAGGGGGTCGGGTCGTCGACACGCGAGCTCGTCTTTCCCGGCGAGAACGATCCGCGCTGGATGGACATGACCGTCGCCTATTTTTCGGTCCCGCGCCGCGATCATGACGGCGATTATGCCCGCCTCTACAACACGACCGAGGGGCGCGGTGCGATCCTGAAGCCCGATCGGGAGGCGACGACGCTGGGCGCGTATATCGGCATGCAGGGCAAGGCCGACGGCACGCAGGATTGGGACAGTGACCGCCAAAAGCGCCATGTCCGTGAACGCTTCGCCGATGTCGGATGGGAAATGCCGCGACTGCTCGACGCGATGCAGGCGACCGACGACTTCTATTATGACGCGATGCGGCAGGTGCGGATGGACCGCTGGTCGAACGGCCGAGTGTTCCTGACCGGGGATGCGGCGTGGTGCCCGACCGGTCTGTCGGGGATGGGGACCACGCTGGCGATCGTCGGCAGCTATGTATTGGTGGGCGAACTCTGCCGGCATGCCGATCCGATGGCAGCCGCGCGAGGCTATGAAGCGGTGATGCGGCCCTATGTCGAGGAGGGGCAAAGCCTCCCCAAGATCGTGCCCCGGCTGATGTGGCCGCACAGTCGGCTCGGCGTCGGAGCGCTGCGCACCGCCGCCCGGGTCGTCAGCGCTGCGCCGCTGCAAAAGCTGGTGACAGCGAACTTCGCGCGTGATGCCGAAAAGGTCGACCTGCCCGACTATCCGCTGGCGACTGGGCGAGCCGCCGAACCAGTCGCGTGACGATCGCCGGTCCCGGTAGCGCCGGAACCGGTCGCACGATCAGGCGGCGGTCTGGTACAGCTCGATCAACATGCCTTCATTGTCGCGAATGAAGACCCAGCGGTCGCCGCTGCCATCGGGCACATCGCTGACCGGATACGCCTGCTCGACGCCGTTCGCCAGCAGCTCGGCCAGCGTCGCGTCGATATCGTCGATGAGGATCGCGAAATGGTTGATCCCGCCGATACGCAGGTTGCTGAGCGCTTCCTTGCGCTCCGGCGCCATCGGGGCGGCGCCGTCGATCTGAAACAGCTCCAGCTTCACCGCGCCGCGCCCGATGAACGCGACCCGCGCACCGGGAAACCCGAAGGTCGACAGGACCGCAAAGCCCAGATGGCGTTCATACCACGCGATCGTGGCATCGAGATCCTGTACGATGACGCCGATATGATGAAGCGATTGCAGGCGCGCCGACATGGCCGATGTTTCCTAGTGTTGAGAGCTTGGTCATCGAAGCATCTATATCACTATCGATATAAGGCGATGCAAGGGTTTGGCGGCGGACTGAGCCGCACGTCACTTCGCCGATCCGAATGCTACGTCGGACGGTAAGAGAGGCGGAGCGTGCGACGGGAGCCCGGACGAGCTGAGAGCCACCATCTGAAGGCATCAAACGATCGGTCGCTCGGGGAGCGCTGCGGGCAGAGGTCAAAGCGCGAGGCGGATGCCATCGCTACGTTTGCCCAGCTTATCGGCGGTGCGCGTCCCTGATCGTCATCAGACGACATGCGGCCTTCGAACTGCAAAAGTCCCTACAGCATCCGCGGCAAGACGTCGGTATCCTTCCCGGCGTCGACGAACCGATGCTTTAGCACACCGGCGATATGCAGGATGATCAGGCCGAGCAGCGTATAGGCGAGCGTCTTGTGCAGCCATTGGAAGATGGCGAAGGCGCGATCATTCTTCGCCAGCAGTTCGGGCAGTTCGATGCCGAAGAATGGCACGCCATCGCTCTGGGTGAAGCTGCTCGACATCGCATAACCCATCAGCGGCACGATGATCGCGAGTGTCAATATCGCATATTGCACGACGGTCGAGAGCCGTGCTTCCCACGGCGCAAGCCCCGGCGGGTGGCCGGGCAGGATCGAGCGCGTCCGCGCCACGATCGCCACCGTGCCTGTCAGGAAGGCAAGTACGCCGAACTCCTTGTGAACCGGATAGAACCAGTCGAAGCGGGCGGCTATCTTCTCCGGTAGCGTCGTCATGATCCAGCCCAGCCCGATCAGGCCCAGGATCAGCCCCGCGCGGATCCAGTGAAGTAGCCGGTTCGGTAGCGGATAACGTCCTATGTCGGGAAGCAGCGGCGGGTTTTTGCCAGCAGATATCCATGCGCCGACAACCATCGGCACGGCATGCATTCTGAGCCAGATGGCTCCCACCGTCAACGGGATCGCTCCCTGCCATAG